>Ga0265297_10000107_pt1 | contig 287475 bp, 287 predicted proteins | sample Munlanlwell13791_FD_192502 | JGI IMG/M metagenome (GOLD analysis project Ga0265297, IMG submission 192502) | Leachate microbial communities from a municipal landfill in Southern Ontario, Canada - Leachate well 137-91 | ecosystem: Engineered > Solid waste > Landfill > Unclassified | place...
ACCACTTACATACAGTTCGTAAGTACTACAATCCCACAGGGCATAAGGATTGCTCGGATCACAAGTACCAATTGCTTCCATCCGAGCGGTAATATCAGCCACCTTGCCAGCTGGACCAACCTTATAAATATAGGCATAAGAATCTAGCGGGCAGCCAAATTCTAGAGCTTTGTTATCCCAACAAGTTACCCGGTTCCATTTATCAGGATGAGCCGGATCAAAACAACCCATAAATTGATTGATTGGGTCAACCGGCAGACTAGTGTTGAGATTATTAGCTAGCGTCGCCTGCCAAGATGGCCAAACACTAAAAGTCTGGTTAGGAACATAAGTTCCTTCAGCTAATAATGGATAGTTACCCATCTGATTAAAGTAGGTGGCTAGGATACTACGCATTTCATGAATATCAGCCGCTCGCTTGATATCGCGAGTAATTTTGGCTTTTTGATTCTGACAAATAGCATGATTAACACAATTTAAACCAGGACAGTCTTGATCAACTTCACACAACTGAGGCGTAACGCAAGTAGTGCCCGCCGGACAAATGGCCGAAGCATCGCAACGATAACAATCAAAATCTTTACTGCAGGCAATCGGCGTTGTTTTAACGACACAAGTCCCCTGATCTTCACCAATCAAACAATCAGCATCACTGGCACACTCAACCGTCGGTGAATTGCTACAATTTTTGACTACATCATACATCCGATTACCACTCGAATCAGCACAATATTGTGAATCTTTATCGCCAACATTAACCGTAAAGCTAAGATTGGTCATCAGTTGGCCAAAAATATTATTGGTATTAGCATTAGCATTATCAGTCATGGCCAGCATATACATATTAGTAAAGAGGGCGCCGTTGGGAAAACCAGCACCTGCATCCAGCCAATTGCCAGCACTAATATAGTAGGTACTACCTTCCTGTAGGGTCTGGTAACCATCAATCAACCCTGGCGTTGGTTGACCACTAAATTTTTGCCCATACCACATCGCCGGCGATAAATGCTCGAGGTTTTTCTCAATCGTAATAAAAATGGCATCGCTAGAATCATCAAAATTCGCCCCCGGGTCAGTATCACGAATTAAGAGCACATGACGGATTAAATTAGGATTAGAACCAGGAAATTGAGCTTTTACCGCCTTAAGAGCTGGCAAATCATCAGTAGTATCCCCTTCCGCGCCGGCGTCGCGACAATAGTAAGTTCTAAAACGAGTATAATTAGTACCCAATAAACTGCTAAAGAAAATATTTTCGGGACTATCTTCAAAAGGAAAATTAAATTTATTGCCGATAAATTCCATCTCGGGCCAAGGATTATTACAAATAAAGACAATAATCGGCGCCTCATCGCTAAACAAAGTACCTTCAGTGTTACTAATCTGGTCTTCGATAATTTTTACCGAACCAATTAATGCCCCCTCGCCGTCTTTATTCTTGGGTGTTAGAGTCTGGACTGGCCTGGGAGTACAAATACCACCATTGATACAATCACCGTCGCCGGCACAATCCGGCCCGCCAATATTATTATTACAAACTTTATTTTGAGTTATCTGGCTAACTTCAACGGCCGAAGCGTTAAGCTCCCAATTCCAACCCCAGCTATAAACGCCGACGATTGGCACAATCTGCTGACCATTAGTAGATAATGTCTCAATTTCAAAATCAACAAACTGGTCAACGGCGTTAAAGTAAACATCACTAGGATTCAAGTTAGCACCACTAACCATACAGATATCACTGCCGGTTTTGAATTGCCATTCGTAATTACCATCAGCCTGACCATCGCCATTGGTATCGGGGCTCATCGTGACGCCATATTTATTTTTGACATCACCATGAACAATCACCCGAACATCGGCATTGGAGGGTAAAACTTGTTGGAGATAGAATTCTAATTCACTTTTAACTAAATTACCCTCTAAATCATAAATATTCTTACCAGTGGTTGAGCCAGTAATATTGTACCACGTAGCCTGAGCGGCCGCTTCTCTCAAAAATACCTTTCTAAACCAGCCAACCACCCGATCATACAATTGAGCCAAAAATCCTCGAGGAGCTTGATCGGTTTGGTTATTATAGGCCATCGGCTCGGGAACACCATTAGTCAATACTTCTACCTCGCCAGTGAAACTACTAATCGCCATTGGCTGGTCAAAAATAACCGAAATCATGGTATTGCGACAGACATCTTGAGCAAATTGCGGCGGGTAGGGTGATTCACTGCTCTGTTCTACTAGTGGTCTTAATCGACAACAACCGCGGCTGTCCGCACCATAAGTAGAGTCGAAATTATAGCATTGCGCATCTGAAAAGCCGCAAACCACAGCTAACTCACCAGCGCCTTCAATATAACCTTCTTTATCACAACCTGGGGGAGTGCACTGATCATCAGCTGAACAAGAAATTGTATAATCACTGCTACAAACGCCACCGGCACCAGCAATAATATCAGCAATACCCTCATTTTTTGACTCGCCAATCTGGAACGGACCAGGCAGCTCACCGCCGGACGATGTACCGATATTCAAACAATTAGCGCTACATTTATGATCAAAATTATTTTGAAAGCTGCCATAGTCACAATCCTCGCCCCGTTCGACTCGGCCGTTATAACAAACTGGCGTACCCCAATTTTCATTACCTAGATTTAATAAACTGCCACCAGCTTTCTCTAATAAACATCGATTAGTACAGCCATCACCATTGGCTGGCGTGTAGCCGTTAGCTAAATCATTATTAACACAAAAAGTTGAATTATTGGTTATATCAAGAGTACAGACCGGATTTTGCTGGCAAGCCACCATATCCAAACCAGTACAAGCTCCACCACCTAAACAAGTATATGATGGGATGGTAGCTTGGGTCGAAGCGCAGATCGGATCAGCCTGGCAAGCAGCGACTAACAAGCTCTGACATTGTGAACCGCCACTACAGGTGTAGCAAGTCTCACACTCCTCAGCAAAACCAATATGACCATCACCACAAACTGATTTACCAGCGATAGAACCAGTATTGGTACAATCATCATTACAACCATCATTAAGATTACCATTGGGCTCAGTCCCGTTATCACAACCTTCGCCTGGCTCTAAGATGCCATTGCCGCAAACTGCTAAATTGTAATTAGTATTACCCAAATTTAAACAGCTAGCTGGACTGCATCTAAATTTAGTATACAAAGCACTAATATTGGGATCGGCCGGATCGCCATAGTCACATTCTTCGCCTGGATCGCGATAATTATTACCGCAACAATTCTCGTCATTGCCAGGCGTACAAGCCATTGTTCCCGAATTAGTACAATCGACGCGACAGCTATCAGTATCATCAATATTGCCATCATCACAATCCTCACCCGGCTCTCTAAAACCATTACCACAACCAGTCCGGCTAGTAACTGTCGCCACTGGTCTTAATAGCTCATCTATATATTCAACGTCTCTCTCACGCCAGCCCCAGGCATAAGCATAACTATTAAGCCGCTGACCAAAGAAAGGATTACAATCATCCAGCGCGCCAAAAGCCTTAGACCAATACATCTGCTGCTGCGGTATCATTCTCATTATCTTACTGCTAGGTGAAACACCAACACGGTCAATGGCACAGAGATGCTGATCATTTTTAACTTTGAATATCCAGCTAAAGCTATCATTGCCCAAACCACCGGCCGAGTAATTTAGTTCGGTTAGATTAATACCACTAGTACTCTGAACGTTGCCACTGATTACCACCCGATAATAAGTATTAACCTGCAGCAAACCATTATTATAGGTTGAAGCCGGGGCAAAACTCATTTCATGAGCATAAAAACCAGGCGCTGGGTTGGGGTCATCATGATAACTAAGGTTAATAATCGGCACCTGCGCCATTCCGCTTAAGCTACAAGTAGCATCAATACAAGCATAAAATTTAACATTAGTCAGACTTTCCAACTGCTCTGGCTTCATAAAAGTATTAAAAGCGGCGCCGATTTCCGCGTTAACACAAGCGGTCTGACAGTCCGGCCATTTGGCGATTACCTTGGGGTCGACAAAATTAATACCTAAACGAGCCGAATCTTTATGGCCACTCTGAACCTCTTGAGCCCAAACCTTAACCGGCTTATCCGGTGGCGTTTCAAAGTTATCCAAGATATTAGCCTGACGTAAATAAGAAAAAGTTGTCGGTGGTGGCGTGGGATTAGAAACCGTATTTAGACTAACATAATTCGCTGGTGGCATCGTCCCGGGTACTACATTATCTGACAACGACCAGCTCCAATTATAATCAGCCGGATTAAGCAAAATACAAGCATTATCTTCGGAATCAGCCCCAGCTCGATGATAGAGCGGGTTGAGATTATCTGGATAATCCCAGTAAAGTAAACCAGCATAAGCCGCTTCATAAGGATCGGGAATAACTTCGACGCAACCAACACTACATTTATTAACATCATCTCGCGTTTTAAAACGCCAGACGAACTCGGATCGGAGTGAATAGCCTTCCAGGCTCTTTAAACCACTAGTCAAAGTCACTTGATAATAAGTATCTTTGGCTAAAAGATTAGTCGGCGTAAATTCAAAAGCATCACTAGTAACCAGCTCAATTGTTCCATACACCAGATTGGGATCGGTTTGGCTGCAAATGATTGCTCCCTGTTCCGCTTCTGGCTTACTCTGGTCACCAGTGCCTAAAGTCCCGGTACATTTTCGAACCTGAACTGTGTTGCTAGAAAAAGTAGTTGGATCCATGGGAACGGTAAAACGGGCGGTGATAATAGCATTAACACAAGCCCGTTCAAAACCTAAAACATCATCAAATTCTGGCGTCCGGGGGCTGGGGCTAGGTAAATGACGATCAAATAAACAGTTTAGATTACGATCACATTGAATAATTACTTCGGGCCAATTGGGTACATCGCCGGTACTAAAAGACCAGGCATAGGTCGCCATTGGCTCGTTAGTCTGGCAAGCGCTGATTGGTTTAAAGATACCTTCAACTGGATCATACTGACGCGTTTTTTTACAAACACCGTTGGGACAACAATCAAACGGCTTGTCTTTACACATAGCTAGTGTCCCGCCAGCGTCATCCCACTGCCAGGCACCACTACTACATAGCCAGCAATTATCTAACCCGCCACGCTGGCCATTAAGCTCGCCGGTACAAGTATAAACCGGCACGCCATTACAACTTTCTTGACCACTACAAGAACCAACTCGAAAATCTAAAGGATTGCTCTCAGTACCAGATCGAACGATATTAAAATTACCCGACGTAGCACTGGCTGGCACTTTGGTTTTGACTGATTCATTCCAGACCAAAATCGGCCCCGGCACTTCATTCCAAAACTTGGCCTTGCTATTGGCATCTTGCGGCCCAAAATTTTCACCAAAAACCAAAACTTCGGTATCTTCTGGGCCATTATTAGGTTCTAATAAACAAACCCCAGGGGTCGGCGCGGCGTTATTAACGGTAAAATCAACATAATTACTATTGGCACCATCATGATTCCGCTCAACCATGATTAGATAATCACCATAAACTACCGGATCGCCATTATCTAATGTGGCGGGAACCTTAACAATAATTTGATAATCCTGCCAATAGTTGTTAGCACAAGCGGCTGGAAAACTAACATCGGCTAGGGCGGATTTGGCTAGATCGTTTTTGACAAAAAAGTAGACAGTACCAGTAGCGCTACCAAAATTGCGACCAGTAATGGTAACATACTGACCGATCGGCCCAGCAAATGGCGTAACGTACTCAATATATGGACCAGTACCAATACCGACTGGCTGAACATTAAAATTAAAACCATTACTACTCTCTGAACCAACATAGGCCTTAACCGTCACCTCACCTTCTTGGACATTAGGCACCGTGGCATAAACGCTCTTATCAGTCCAATCGCGCCACGAAAAAGCGTTAACACCACCAAAAGCGATCCGATCGCCCATCCCCTGGCCAGTACCGAGTTGGATACCAATAATTTTGGACTCATCTTGATAAGTACCATAATCTGGCGCCATCTGACAGACACCGGGACGAGTAATATTATTAACATCAAAATCATCAACAAAAGGTGCGCGTTCATTGGTCCAATCCCACAACCCGGCCGCGGTCACTACCTGCACCGGGCCATCAATGGCATCGGTAGGCACGACCACAATAATTTGCTGATCGCGCCAGCTGTTACCGCAATCGGCATTAACCTGAGCGGGAAATTGAGCTTGGACTTTACCAGCCGGATTATTAGCCGAAAAATAAACCTGGCCAGGCTGGTTGCCGAAGTTAGCACCAAAAATAGTAACAAAATTACCTGGTTTACCATCAGGTAGATCAATCTGTGAAATTATTGGCAAGCTTTGACAAAGACAGGTGCTATTATTACAAAAATTAGAAGAACAGAGATAGTTTAATGGATCGCAAACCTGGTCATCTTTATTAGCATCACAATTAGCGCCATCGCATAAACCACAATCCGGACCGCCACAGTCTGTTCCCTCTTCTAATTCTGGCGAGTTTTTATCCCAATCACCATTACAACAATGCGGTGGTCTAATTATTATCGAAACTTCTTGCGTGCTGTCATTAGCATCAATATCATAAACTTTGGCTGTAACTTTAGGCCGAGTCAAAGGCGCTAGATCGATCACATCCCAATAGGCCTGAGTAAAAGTATAATCCAAGGGATAAGGCGGCACACTCTCGGGATACTCATAATAAACATACTGGTCGGGAATAGCCGGCGGATTGCCTTTAACTATCGGGATCGTGTTACCGCTTTGATCATAAGCGCGATACTCAATATATCTAATACCACCATCATCTTGGACGCGAGTTTCTAGATCTAAATAATTATCATTACAAACGCTTTGGCCATCAGTGGGATTGATAAAATTGATTACCGGACCCTGAACATCAATGGCATCACCGGTGATAAAGTAAAAAACACAAGGATTCTCAGTAGTACACTGTAATGTTTTGTTCTCGGTGCTGAGTAAACCACTTTGAATAGCAACGCCATAAGCGTTATTAGCTTCAAAACATTTCCGGTCAGGATAGCCTGGACAAGGAGTATCTGGCTCAAATGTCACACTAGCATAATCGGTAAGATAAGCTCCAGCAACGGCCGGCTGACCAAAGACATCACTAGCCGTCAGATTACTATAGCTAAACCCCGGCTGACTAATCAACGACTGAATATCAGCAATCCTGATTGTATCGGCAGAAACAGTCGAACTTTTAACTGGTAAATTAAATATCAGTGTTGGCGAAACGTTTCTAATTGGCAACGCTCCTTTGGGTGAGAAATAAGTTATTCGCAAATAATCATAGTAATAAGGATTACATTCTGGCCACTCCGGATGAAGCGCCTGACAAGTACCCCAATAGCCGTTCTGCTGACAGACCTGTTGACCAGGACAACCGGGTGAGAGAGAACAATCCTGGATATCACCTGGAGTCTGGCAAGGCTCACCAGACTGACCAGTCGCTTTTAACAAAGCACCAATAATCCAAGTAACGATTGCAAAAGACAATAAAATAATCACCAAACCAATTAAACCATTGAGGAGAATTTTTTTGGCGGTAGTGATTTTTTCCTCATTACCCTGAGATGTCATCCAGACTACCCCGCCATAAATACAAATAACCACAGCGATAATTCCCAGCAAACCCAAAGCATAACGAATAATATTAGCCACCACCACTCGAATATCCGTACTGGTCAAACCAGTAGCGGTAAGATATTGTAAACCAACATCTGGCGCCTGAGCCAGCACTGGTAATTGCCAAATCAAGACTAAGCTCGCCAATCCTAAAACTAACACGAATAGCTTAACTAATTTTTGGGAACGCTGTTTAGCCATTACTATTAAAAATTAACCAATTTAAAAAAATTAAAGTGGCAAGGGCAAAGCGCAATTACCAACGCTAGGTAAACCGTTGCAGCAAGAGGGATTACCATTACAAGCTGGCACATCGCTGCTGGTTGGAAAATAGCAATTTTGATAAATATCGCGAATATTAGCAAAAAAGTGGGTCGAATAAACATAAATCTGATCCGGCGGTGTATTAATCGGCGTATCCTGGAAAGGATCATGATAAAGATAAACTCGCGTCGCATCATCTAGCTGTTGGGGGTCGAAGTCGGTATCTTCATTAGCAGCGCCAATCCAAAAGGGACAAGGATTAAGGTGATCGTCCTTCTCGCTGGCTAGTTTAATATTAGTAGTATTCAAATAACGAGCCATCATAATTTTACCGAATAAAGACTCGACTGGCGGGGCTAGCTCGACATTACCTTCACGAACACCCGGATTAATTGTCTTGAGGCGGGGTGGCGTGCTATCGATATTATCTGAAGTAGAAAAAGTCCACCAATAGTTATCAGTGGCTGGACCAATCGCGCAGTCACAATGATCAGCATTCGGATCAGCCTGGCCCTGGCAATCAGTCCCCTTACAATCACCAACCAAATTATTACTGTCATCAAAATAATGATGGCCATTACCGTTTAGAGAATTAGCGCAAACATCAACCACGCCATCATAACCAGCAACACCAAACTTAGCTTCAGGATTTTGTGAATCTGGCGGGGTAACATTGAGTGTGGCGGCTTTTACCGTAACTTCAATATTAGCCAAACCAGGCAAACAATATATTTCGTTGCCACAAGAGTTAACACCGCAAATCACATCGCTGGTGAACTCAACTGTCTGATACTGGTTAGCAATCGTAAAAGTACCGGCCACCAGCTTATTATTAACTAAATTTTTGACTAAAATGTTGCTAAAGCCAGTTAGATTACCGTCGAAATCAACATTGGCTACACCAGAGGCCGAGGTTGGATCGATTGCTTCGTTAAAATTAATTTGGATGACGACATTCCGCGGCTCGGTCGCGCTAGGATAAGGATAAATACTCTGAACGGTCGGCGGAGTTAGATCGAGAAAAGTGCCCACCTCAAACTCCCAAGAATAAAAGTTGGGAGCAGTGGGGAAGGCATCATCACCATCAGCTTTTTCAATCCCCTGGTCAAGCTTGACTGTATAATAAAGCCGCTCAGAGGTGCTACCTAAATATTCCACCGGATCAAAAACAAACGTTTTTAAGTCATCAGTAAATCTAACCGTCACCTCGTTGTCACCTAGAGCCTCTTCTTCAGTCTGCAAACTCTTATAAATTTTAATGTTATTACTCTTAAGATACTTAGCTGGCGCCGGATCACCACCGATTGGAATACCATTAATCGTATCATCGGTTAAGTCTAGCGGGCTACCACCATCATCATAGTCTTGGATAAAAGTGGTCAACATCATTGGCTCTTTAAAAGTAACAATAATATTGGTATTTCGAGCAATACACCCTTCAGTCGCTGGCGGTGCATTGAAACAGTGAGCACCACGTGGCGGATAGTGACTCTCGATAATTCCGTTACCTAAAGCACTGCGGCCCCAACCAGGACCATTAGGCCCATCAAAACCAGATAATCCCAAAGCACTCATTAAAGCATTAATAATCCAAGTGACAATCGCAAAAGCAAGCAAAATAATAATCAACCCAATTAAGCCGTTGATCATAATCTTTTTAGCCTCATTGATTTTTTCTTCTTCACCCCCGGAGGTCATCCAGATAAAACCGCCATAGACGACGATACAAACAGCAATTACGCCCAACAGCTCTAGAATATATCTAATGATCCTAGCAACGACTACCCGAATGTCAGTAGTGGTCAGCCCAGTGGCAGTAGCATATTCTAAACCTAGGTCTGGGCTCTGAGCGGCGGCTAGGTGATTAATAAACAAAAAAGTTACCAACGCAAAAATAATGGTAACTAAGATAAAAATCTTTTTTGGCGACCAAGCTTTCATTTTATTTTTATATTAATCAACCAACTTCTCTTTGACTAATCGGCTGACTACTTGTCCATCAGCCTGGCCACCCGCTTCTTTCATTACTAGACCCATCAACTGGCCAAAATTCTTATTCTCGCCAGCCTGAGCCAGAATTCGGTCGATAATTACTACTAGCTGGTCTTCAGTTAATTGTTGGGGCGAATACTGCTCAATAATTTTTAGCTCGGCCGCCTCTTTATCAACCAAATCCTGACGGCCAGCTTTCTGGTATTCCTCAATCGCTTCTTTAAGTTTTTTGACTTGAGTCCTGACCACCTGAACGACTATTTCTTCGGTTAATTCTTTACCCTCTTTTTCCTTTTTGGTAATTTCAGACTTAAGCAACCGTAAACTCGAAACCACGGTTGCCTTCTTGTCTTTTAAAGCTTGCAAAAAATCAGCGTTGATCTTTTCGGCTAACACACTTTATTAAATATTATCTTCTTTTAACTTACCAGTTTTGCGCAGATATTCTCTTTTTTCTCGTAACTCTTTACGACGTAGCGCCGACGCTTTTACTGCCGTTCGGCTCAACGGTTGCTGAAAAAATTGAATTTTTTTGGCCTGCAGAATCTTTCCGCTCTCGATCAATTTTCGATTAAATCGTCGAAGTAAGCCCTCAAAAGATTCACCTTTTTTTCTTTTTGCCTCAGCCACACTCCACCATCCTTTCTAATAAGATTTTAGTTTATTAACTGACCTCAATAATATAACATTAAATTAACTATCCGTCAAAATTTTAAGCCACACCCTCCAAACGAGCCCCACCCAACAAATGAAGGTGTAAATGATCGATCGCCTGACCACCATCTCTACCATTATTGATCACCAACTTATAACCACTCTCGGCGATTCCATTTTCTTGGGCTAACAGCTTAGCTCGATAGAATAATCTACCTATTAGTTCGATATCTTCCTCGGTCATCTGAGCAACCGACTTAAGGTGTTTTTTGGGTATTAATAAAAGGTGGATCGGCGCTTTGGGGTTAATATCCTTAATCACCACCAATAAGTCATCAGTAAAAACGAGCTCGGCCGGTATCTCTTTATTAACTATTTGGCAAAAAATACACATAGATTGATCGGTACGGGCGGGTCGCGACCCGCCCCCTCCTCCTAATAAATTACTTTAACTTCTTGATCTCTTTTAAACGCTTTTTGACCTCAACTACCGCTTTATCCAGATCAATCGTTTCTTGGACCCCACCCTTCATATCGCGTAATAAGATTGTGCCCTCCAAAAACTCTTTCTGACCCAAAATCAAGACATATTCTACGCCCAACCGATCAGCATATTCTAGTTGCGCCTTGAGACTATCTTTAGTAATCATCTCGGCAACTAATATCCCTTCTTTACGAAAATTCTCGAACAAAGAAAAACACTTTTGTTTGGCCTGCTGTCCAATCTGCGCCAAAAAAATCTGAGGTCGGGGTGGCAACGGCGGCTGGATATCTTGCTTTTTTAATTCGGTGATTACCCGCTCCAAACCCATACTAAAGCCACAACCCGGCGTCGGTCGGCCACCTAATAACTCAACCAAACCATCATAACGCCCGCCACCGCAAACCGCGCTTTGCTGACCATCTTCACCCTCGGCATAGAGCTCGAAGACAGTCTTAGTATAATAATCTAATCCACGGACTAAACAAGAATTAAGGTTGTAAGGAATGCGCAACTCGTCTAAATATTCCAAAACCTTCATAAAATGATCACGGCAACCATCACATAGCCAATCTAATATCTGCGGTGCTTCTTTCTTGTATTCTTGGCATTTCTCTTCTTTACAATCTAACAACCGCAAAGGATTACGACCCAACCGCTTTTGACAATGAGGACACAGATAACGCTTTTTACGGCGATAATAAGCCAATAAATTTTTACGGTATTCTGCCCGACAATCCGGACAACCAATACTATTAATCTGGACGCTGGTTTTTAGACCCAACTCCTGACAAAAGAGATGACTGAGTAAAATTACCTGGGCATCCACCGCCGAGTTTTGCTCACCAACTACCTCAACGCCATACTGAGTAAACTGACGATAGCGCCCAGCCTGTGGCCGATCGTGACGAAACATTGGTCCAAGATAATAGAGTTTTACTGGCTGAGGTTTATCAATCATACCGTGCTCAATATAAGCACGCATCACCGAAGCGGTGGCTTCGGGTCGCAGCGTGACCAATTCTCCGCTCAGATCGGTAAAAGTATACATTTCTTTATCAACAATATCGGTATTCTCGCCGATTGATTTCTTAAACAAATTGGTCATCTCTAAAATCGGCGTATCAATCTTGGAAAAACCATAGACCGAAGATAGCTCCTCGGCTTTTTTGATTAAAAATTGCCAATAGAGCTGATCGGCGGGCAAAATATCTTTCATTCCTCTCAGAAGTTGAATCCGCTTCTTGCTATTACCTGTTTTTTCACTAGAATCAGCCGGCTTAGACATAATCGGCTTCCTAATAATCTTTTTCTTGCTAGCGCTTTTATTTTTTTTAATCTTTCCTTTCGGCGACATGTTTATTAAAAATTAAGTTATTAAATTTATAGCCTACAGATTATATTCTGGCGCCGAGAAAACCAAAATTCGATCAAACGGCCAACCGCGCAGCCAAGTTTTACCAATAATACCAGCCAGCTTAACCGGACCAAAAGATCGAGAGTCTAAGCTTGATTGTCGGTTGTCACCCATCAAAAAACACTCATCTGCTCCTAGCTGTATATCCACTTTGCCAAAAGTATAAACGCTCTCATCTAGATAAACGCTCTCATCTAATAGCATACCATCGGGATGGTCCTGATTAAAAATCTCAATTTTACCGTTATGAATAACTATCCGTTCGTTAGGTAAACCAATCATTCTTTTAATAAAATACTGCTTTGGATCTTTGGGGTATTTAAATACGACAATATCTCCGCGGGTCGGCTCGTCCAAACGGTAGGATATTTCATCAATTATCAAATACTCATGATTATAAAGATTCGGCTCCATCGAAGCGCCTTTAACATAGAAAGGTTGGATCAGAAAATAACGAACCGGAATAATAATTGCTAGCGAAATCACAACAATTTTGACAATCTCGACAACAAAATCAACCAGAGAATGAAACTTCTCACCCCGCCAAAATTTACCTTTATTACGCTTAAAAATAAGGCCCATAAGTTGCTCTTTATTAAAACTATTATATCACCAAAATTGTTTTGATGCAAATTCAAAAATTCCGCTAAATTTAGCGAAATTGTTAAGTTACCTAGTTTTTAAAACCTGGCCTAAAACCCATCATAATCTCGCATCGTCAGCTGAGATTCAACTTGCTTAACCGTCTCAATAACCACCGAAACAACAATCAGCAGCGAAGTGCCACCGACAACTAGGGTCTGCAGACCGGTAATATATTTGATACTCAAAGGCAAAATAGCAATTATCCCCAAGAATAAGGCGCCACCGAGGATAATCCGACTTACTACCTTATTCAGATAATCAGCGGTATTTTTACCCGGCCGAATACCCGGTACAAAACCGCCTTGTTTTTGTAGGTTATCAGCGATCTGCTGAGGGTGGAAAATAACGAAAGTGTAAAAATAAGTAAAGCCAACAACCATAATAAAATAAGCAACAGCATAAAACAGCTGATTTTGAAAAGTACGAACCACTAATTCGGCGGCAGAAACTAGCCAGGCAGTTTTGGCCCGCATAAAAAATTGGGCGATCATCGGCGGAAATAAAATTATCGAAATAGCAAAAATGATCGGAATCACACCGCCCATATTAACTCGTAAAGGCAAGTGGGTATCAACACCGCCATACATCCGATTGCCCCGAACCCTTTTGGCATAAGAAACCGGCACATTGCGTTGGCCTTCGGTCAAAATAACCACACCCACAATTGTCACCACAGCAATAATAACGTAAATCAAAAGATTAAAAATCTGCGTTTTATCAAAAGTCGCTAAAGTTCGCTGGACCACTCCAGGAATACTGGTAATAATACCCGCAAAAATAATCAGAGAAGTGCCATTACCGACCTTCTTTTCCGAGATTAGTTCACCAATCCACATCAAAAAGATTGTGCCACCAGTTACTGTAGCCATAATAGTCAAAGTCTGAAATGTCGATAGATTACCAATAATGTTTTGGCCAGACTGACGCAAAATAGACATCATGCCAAAACCCTGGAGCAAGGCCAGCGGGACAGTTAATAAACGAGTATACTGATTAATCTTTTTTTGACCAGACTCGCCTTCTTTAGACAGCGCTTCCAGGCTCGGCACAATCATAATTAACAGCTGGAAAATAATCGAAGCCGTAATATAAGGCGCCACACCTAAAGCAACAACAGAGAAATTCTCCATGCTGCCACCAGAAAAGATATTAATTAACCCTAAAAACTGATTGGATCGAAAAAGGCTTTTTAGGGCGTCAACGTTGACATTAGGGACAGGGATATGAGCTGCCAAACGGAAAATCGCTAGCATCACTAAAACAAAGAGGATTTTATTCCTCAAATCTTTAATCTTCCAAATTTGGACTAGTTTAGACCACATAAGCATTGGTCTTAAATAAACAATAGACTAATTATAGATCTTACCGCCAGCTTTTTCAATCGCTTCTTTAGCGGTTTGTGAAGCTAAACAACCTTTGATCACTAATTTCTTTTTAAGTGAACCTTGACCCAAAACCTTAACGCCAAATTTAGCCTGACTAATCAAACCAGCCTCCTCTAACTTTTGCGGAGTCACTATTGAACCATCGGTAAAAGTCTTATCTAAATCAATAATATTAACCACTGCCTTCTTTGGATAAAGAGACTTAAAACCAGGTAACTTGGGAATTTTTTGCAGACGGGCTTTTAACCCCTTTAGTTTTAAACCACCAACACCCGACCGGGCTCGTTGACCCTTAAGACCACGAGTAGAATAAGTACCGTGTCCTGAAGAATTACCACGACCGACTCTTTTTTTCTTTTTGGTCGCGCCTCGAGCTGGTTTTAAATTAGCTAAACTTAAAGTCATAAAATTAATAATTACTTATTCGCTTTTTTCTGCTTTGGGCTTATGGTCGACCGATTTTTTGGTCGACGCTACAACCTTTTTAAACTTTTTCAAAGCACTAATAGTCACCAAGGCATTGGTTAATTTATTATTATTACCCAAAATTTTAGCCACTATATTAGACACGCCACCCAACTGTAAAATTATACGTACCGAACCACCGGCGATAACACCTTTACCAACTTTAGCCGGCTTAAGTAAAATTTTAGCCGCTTTAAATTTTTCAGTAATCTCGTGGGGAATAGTGCCATTAACAATCGGAATAGTAACTAAACTCTTTTTAGCTTGAACCACTGCTTTGGAGATCGCCATGGTAACATCTTGACCCTTAGCTAAACCCAAACCAACTTGACCATTACGATCACCGATCGCTACACAAGCACGAAAACGCAATCTCTTGCCACCCTTAGTAACACGAGTAACCCGAGCTAAATCAATAATTTTTTGTTCAAAATCATCAGCTGGGCCTTCTTCACGGCGGCCTCTTTTGTTGCGCTCAAACTTTCTCTTAGCAAAAGTCTTTTTGGGAGCTTCAACTATTTCTTCAACCACTTCTGCTGGCTTAATTTCTACTTCCAAACGACCAGTTTGAACATCAATAACTTCTTTTTCTAACTCTTCTTGCTTCTCTGAATCTTTAATTTGTTTAATATTTTGTTCCATAAGTATTGATTAAAATTCTAAACCACCGGCCCGAGCACCATCAGCTAAAGACTTAACGCGACCATGATATTGATAACCCGCCCGGTCAAAAACTACCTTCTTAACTTTTTTAGCTAATGCCTTCTCGGCTAAAACGCTACCAACGGCCTGAGCTCGCTCGGTCTTATTACCTTTCTTAATCTGACGATCATCAGCAGCAGCCAAAACCTTACCAGTCTGTTCATCAATTATCTGAGCATAGATATATTTTAAACTACGGAAAACACAAAGTCTGGGAATTTTAGTAACCCCTTGAATCTTAGCCCTAACTCGTCGTTGGCGACGGATTCTTAAATTTCTCTTATTTTTCATTCGATCAGTCTTCATATAATAAATATCAAATTAAGCTGCGCCGGCTTTGGCCGCCTTACCTGCCTTACGACGGACGGTCTCATCTGAATAACGAATACCTTTACCTTTGTAGGGCTCTGGTTTGCGAACCTTACGAATGTTGGCCGCTACCTCACCAACCATCTGTCTATCCGCGCCAGCAATAACCAACTGTTTTTCTTGCATAACAGCCGTAATGCCAGCGGGTACAACAAACTCTACTGGGTGGGAAAAACCAACATTTAAAATTATTTTATTACCTTGAACAGCTACTTTATAACCGACGCCAACTAGCTCCAACTTTTTTTCAAAACCTTGAGTAACACCTTCAACCATGTTGGCTACTAATTTTCTAAATAAACCCCATAAAGCTTTGGCTCCCTTTTCTTCCTCATCTTTAACCTTAACAATAAGCTGGTTATCAATCTTCTCAATTAAAACTAGCGGGTGTAACTTTTGTACCAAATTACCCTTTGGACCCTTAACCGCTATTTCCCCTTCTTTAATCGTTACCTCAACACTTGAGGGAATAACGATAGTTTTTTTACCGATTCGTGACATAGTTTATAGTTACCAGCTTATAATTTATTAATAAATCTCGCAGATTACCTCGCCACCTAGCCCAGCTTTTTTGGCTGCTCGATTGGTCATTATACCCTGTGAAGTGGAAATAACTGCCGTTCCTAATTTATTTAAAACAACGGGCAATTTATCTTTTCTGGTATAAACACGACGACCGGGTTTGCTAATTCTTTTTAGATCAGAAATCGCTGACTGGCCATCGGTATATTTTAGCTTAATCTGTAAGTCAATCAAACTACCCTTTTCTATTTTAGCTGAACCTAAAATATAACCTTCTTGTTCCAAGATCTTTAAGATTTCCGCCTTTAGTTTGGAATAAGGAACCTCCACCTCGTCTTTTTTGACGGCGGCGGCATTCCTTATCCGTGTTAGCATATCAGCAATTGGATCAGTCATCATAAGTTATCTTCTTAAGTATGGGCAGAGCACTCCTCGGCCCCTAATAATAAATAAATTACCAGCTTGACCGGGTAACACCCGGGATATCACCTTTACTTGCTAGTTCTCTAAAGCAGATACGGCACATATTAAACTTACCCATATAACCTCGACCACGGCCACAACGCCAACAACGACGAACTATCCGGCTCGAATATTTTGGTTTTCTTTTAGACTTATTAACTTGAGCTGTAGTTGCCATACTTTTAATTATTTGTTGTCATCTTTCTTAAAAGGAAAACCTAATAAATCTAATAAAGCGTAACCCTCAGGGTCGGTTTTAGCAGTGGTTGCGATACTCACTTCTAGACCATGAATTTTCTCTACCTCATCAGAATGAATCTCGGGAAAAGCGATGTATTCTTTAAACCCTAAAGTATAATTGCCGCGTTTATCAAAACCCTTTTTATCAACGCCGCGGAAGTCACGGACACGAGGCAAAGCGATATTGATTAGTTTTTCCATAAAATCCCACATTCGTTGACCGCGTAAAGTAACTTTAAAACCAATCACCATGCCTTGTCTAATTTTAAAACTAGCGATTGATTTTTTGGCCCGGGTCTTTACTGGTTGCTGACCGGTAATCCGCTGCAAAATACTATCAATCGTCTCCAAATATTTAGGATCCTGTAAAATTCGACCAGCGCCAACATTAACCACTATCTTTTCCAAATTTGGCACGGCCATCACGCTAGAATAACCAAATTTCTCTTTTAGTTTAGCTACGATCTCTTTTTTGTATTTTTCTCTTAATCTCATATTTAATCAAAATTTATTCAATAACCTGCTTGCATTTCTGGCAGCGACGAAACTTCTTCTGCTTTAATTTGACTTTCTGATCGCCGGAGTCTTGGTTTAAAGAGTAAACGATCCGAGTCGGCTGGCCACATTTTGAACAAACCAACTGAACATTAGAAACATCCACAGCCGCTGGAAATTGAATCTGTTGGCCTTTTTCGCCCTGACGACGTGGGCGAGTGTTCTTGACCCGTAAATTTAAACCTTCAACAACCACTTTATTTTCTTTCGAAAAAATTTGTAAAACTTTGCCTTTTTTACCTTTATCTTTACCGGCTAACATGATTACTTTGTCGTCTTTTTTAATCTTCATATCTAAATAATTAAACAACTTCGCTAGCTAAAGAAATAATCTTAATAAAACCTTGATTTCTTAATTCTCTTGGTACCGGACCGAAAATACGGGTACCCTTTGGTTCTTTGCTGTCTAAATCGACTAGGACAACAGCGTTATCATCAAAACGAATATAGCTACCGTCTGGCCGACGAGTTTCTTTTCTGGTGCGGATAATAACAGCGTGATGGACCTCGCCCTTTTTGACTTGAGAATAAGGCACCGCTTCTTTGACCGCCACGGTGATAATATCGCCAATACCAGCAGCCCGTTTTTGGTAACCACCTAAAACGCGAATACACTGGAGCTTTTTGGCGCCAGAATTATCGGCAGACTTTAACATTGTTCGGTGTTGGATCATAGTCTTATTTAGAATAAACTACCCGCCATTTTTTATCTTTACTCAAAGGTCGGCATTCAACAAAATTAACCTTATCACCAACCTTGTATTGCCCCTTCGGATCATGGACTTTGTATTTTTTGCTAGTCTTATAACGTTTACTGTAAAGTGGATGAATTTTAGTACGTTCAACCAAAACAACAATGGTCTTTTGCATTTTATCGCTAACCACCAAGCCGGCAAACTGGCGCCACTTCTTGGCTACTTTAGCTTCTGTTTTTGGATCTACTTTTTCCATATTTTATCGTTATTTAACTTCTGCGGTTTGGGATTTGGCTCCAGTTTTAGACTCTAATTGTCGTTTGTTATTTAATTCGGTTAAAACCCGAGCAATACCCTGTTTAATCGTCCGAACCTCACGAACGTCTTTTAACTGCTTGTTAGCAACTTTAAATCTTAAATCACGCAACTTTTCTCGGCTAGCAGCTAATAATTTTTGTAGCTCAACCAAGTTCTTCTCTTTTATTTCTTTCATTTTCATATCGGTAATCTCTTATTTACTAATAATTTTAGTCCGAACTGGCAGCTTGTGCCCAGCTAAGGTCAAAGCTTCGGTAGCAATATCCGCCGCCACACCATCTAATTCTAGGATGATCGTTCCTGGCTTAACCACGGCAACATAATGATCAACTGCGCCCTTACCGCCGCCCATCGGCACCTCAGCGCTCTTAGTGGTTATTGGCTTATCTGGAAAAACCCGAATCCATAGCTTACCACCACGTTTGATAAAATTGCTAACCACCCGACGAGACGCCTCTAACTGGCGCGCCGTCACCCATTTGGTATCAAGCGCCTTTAATCCGAAGGAACCAAAATTCAACGCGATTTTAGAAGTCGCATTGCCCTTGGTCCGGCCCTTTTGCCATTTGCGGTGTTTAACTTTTTTTGGCATTAACATATTAAATCAAATATCCAAATAACAAATTTAATTAAGGACTAATTCGCCTTTGGTAAAAAAGGTTTATTACTTTTTTTAAAATTCTCTGGCTTTTCAACTGGCATTTGTTCTTTTAAGACTTCACCTTTATAAATCCAAACCTTTACACCAATAGCACCATAGATCGTCCGGGCAGCTCCTCGAGAATAATCAATCTCAGCTCGTAAAGTACTAAGTGGCAATTTGCCAGTGGTAAAAGTTTCCTCGCGGGCAATCTCAGCACCATTAAGTCGACCAGCAACAATCACTTTAACCCCTTGAGCACCAGCTCGCTCCACCCGACTAATTGACGATTTAACAGCCCGACGGAAAGGAATACGTTTTTCTAGGTCGGTAATAATGTCTTGCTGAACAATCCGGGCTGATAAAGAAGGCTTCGCCACTTCTTTAATATTCAAATTGATAATCATTTTCTGACTACCCAAAAATTGCTTCTTAACCTTTTTCTTCAGCTCTTCCACGCCCTGACCACCCCGACCGATAATAATACCCGGCTTGCCAGTAGCAATATTAATGTTTAGAGAACCACCCGTCCGTTCGATTACGATCCGATCCAAAGAAGCATTGCGTAATTCTTTTTCCAAAAATTTGCGAATCTTAATATCCTGCTCCAAGATTGCAGCGTAATTTTTGTCAGCAAACCAGCGTGAATTCCAGTTATAATTCTGGCCGAGACGAAAAACTTTTGGATTAACCTTTTTACCCATAAAATATTAATTAATTACATCCCTGACTTACGACTAAATAAATTTTTGATCCGATTGCCGGCGGCTTTCTTAACCGCTCTTTTTTCCAAACTCTGTGGCTCGGCGCGTTTGCCCACTCGACGTTCATCAGACACTTCCGGCTTGACCTCTCGGCTATCATCATGAATCTCGGACTCAGTTTTCTCATATACTGCTTCACCTTTGGGCTTTTGATTAACTATTTCTAACTTCTTATCAGCCTTATCTTGTTTGCCTTTTTCTTTAACTTCATGTTTTTTGGATGGCACCTTCTCGGCCAAAATAATCGACAGGTGGGTAGTTCTCTTTTTGATCGGAGTCGCTCGACCAAAAGCGCGTGGCCGCCAGCGTTTTAAACTCGGCCCTTGATCGGCGGTGATTTTGGCAATATACAAATTACTCTTTTCTAGTTTAAAATTATGTTCGGCGTTAGCTAAGGCTGATTTTAATAGTTTTCTAACTGGCCCAGCCGCGGCTTTATTAGTAAAAACTAACTGCGATAAAGCAATATTAACATCTAGCCCCCGAATCTTATCAATAACCAATCGGGTTTTCTGGGGCGACATTCTTAAATATCTAGCTTTAGCTTTGACTTCCATAAAATTTATTTACTAGCGGTAGCTGAAGCAACTTTTTTAACCTCTTGCTCCTTATCAGCCACTGCTTTAGCCTGTTCTTTAGCCATGCGACCACCATGGACTACAAACCTACGGGTTGAGGCAAACTCACCTAAGCGGTGACCAACCATATTTTCAACTACTTTAATCTCAACATGGGTTTTGCCATTATGAACACCAAAAACATGACCAATCATCTCCGGTGTAATGACCGCTGCCCGCGCCCAGGTTTTGATAACTGTGCCGGGTTTAATCCTGGCCACTTTCTTTAACAAGCGCTCGTCAACGTAAGGGCCTTTTTTTAGTGATCTAGCCATATTTCAATTATTTTTTACGTCGTTTAAGAATTAATCTGGTCGACCGGCGATTAACTTTACGGGTAGTATGACCCAAGGCTGGTTTGCCCCAAGGTGTCTTGGGATGTTTCAAACCAATTGGTGAGAGACCCTCACCACCACCATGAGGATGATCGACTGGGTTCATCGCTTTACCACGAACACTCGGTCTAATTCCCATCAAACGTTTACGGCCAGCTTTACCAAGCCGCACGTGCCGATGATCAGGATTACTTAAAGTACCAACTGTGGCTAAACACTCTTTAGTGACTAAACGAACTTCACTTGAAGGTAATTTTAATTGAGCATAAGCACCTTCAACACCCATTAATTGAGCGTAGCTACCAGCCGAGCGAGCTAAACCGCCGCCCTGACCAGGATTTAACTCAATATTATGAACCATCAGACCAACTGGAATAAATTCTAAAGGCATACAGTAACCAATCTCTGGTTTAATCGCTTTTTTTGAAGAAATAACTAAATCACCGATCTTCAAGCCCTGGGGCACTAGAATATATCTTTTTTCACCATCTTTGTAAAATATCGCGCCAATTCGAGTCGAACGGTTAGGGTCATATTCAATAGTAGATAATCGGCCTTCAATATCAAATTTATCACGTTTAAAATCAATCTCCCGATAATAGCGCCGAGTGCCGCCACCTTGGTGACGAACGGTAATTTTACCGGTATTATTACGACCAGCATTCTTGCGGTTAATTTTGGTTCTCGGTCTCAAGCTCCGCTTAACCGTAACATCACTAAAAGTATCAACCGATGTCTGACGGCGTGCTGGAGAGGTTGGTTTGTAAATTCTTAAGGCCATAATTCTAAATACTGTATTTAAACTCCTTCGTAAACTTGAATTGTTTCCCCGGCTTTTAAGGTAATAACTGCCTTTTTCCAATCTTTGGTTTTACCAGTGGTTCGACCATAACGAACAGATTTACCCAGCAGTCTTATAATATTAACTTTAACCGGTTTGACGCCATATAGAGCCACTATGGCTTTACTGATCTCCACTTTATTAGCCTGTGGTGCAACTTCAAAAACGTATTTACCTAGAGCGCCTAGGTTACTCACTTTCTCGGTCATGATTGGTCTGAGTAAATAACGATAAGCCTCTTTTGTATCTTCTTTAGAATGTTTAATCTCTTTCTTCTCGACCGGCGCAACTGGTTTTTTAATTTCTGGTTTTTCCGTCACAACCTTAGCCGATTGGGCCTCGGTTTTGACTTTTTCGTCTTGCTTTTTAAACTTATTAAAAATTCCCATATTTATTTTGCTTTCGTACGGACAAGTCGAGACTTGCCCCTACTTTCGACTTTCTTACTCGATTGTTTCTTTACTTTCACCATCGCTGGTTTAGCTGCTGGCTTGGCCTCTAATTTCAAACCTTGGCCGTATATTTTTTCAATCTCCTGCAAGGCCGCTTTAGAAATCAATAAAAACTTATATTTTAACAAATCAACAACATTCAAACTATTTGCGCCCAAAGCATAAACTTTTTCTAGATTGTGAACCACCTGAACCAGCTTGGGATCAGTCGAAGCTAGCGCCAAACAAGTTTTTTGATTTTTGACCGGTAATTTATTCAAAATTTGGTTTAGTAATTTAGTCTTCATCTCGGCTAGTTCCCACTTATCAACGACCACTAAATTATCGCTCTTGGCTTTATCAGATAAAATCATTCGCAAAGCCTTATTCTTCATTTTTTGATTAATCTTAACCTTAAAATTACGTTCTTTGGTCGGACCAAAAGTAATACCGCCGCCCTTCCAGATTGGTGATCGACTAGAGCCATGACGCGCTCGGCCAGTGCCTTTCTGCTTCCAAGGTTTTTTACCGCCACCGCGAACGTCGCTCCGACCCTTAGTATGGGCCAAAACTTTTCGGGCGTTTTTTTCTTGAGCGATAACCACTTGGTGAATTACGGCGATATTTGGCTCAATATCAAATAAAACTGGATTTAATTCAATCTCTTCAACTTTATCACCGGCTAGATTGTAGACTGCTGTTTTCATAAAAATAAAAAAACTTACTTTTTACCAGCTGCTGGTTTAGTCACTCGAATCTCTAATAAACCGTTCCGAGCGCCTGGTAGTGCTCCCTGGATATAAAGTAAATTCTTAGTCTGATCAATATCAATAATCTTTAAATTTTTGATTGTTACCCGCTCATCACCCATATGGCCGGCCATTCTTTTGCCTTTAAAAACCCGCTGGGGGCCAGTATCGCCGATTGAGCCAGGCATCCGGTTTTGGTCCTTATGACCATGAGTTTTGTTCTGACAATGGAAGTGGTGACGCTTAACTACACCCTGGAAACCTTTACCCTTTGAAGTGCCAACCACCTGAACTACGTCGCCTTGGCTAAAATTAGCCACTGTTACCTTATCGCCGCGCTTAATTTCGGCTAATTTACTATCATTTTCCGCTCTAAATTCGCATAAATAAGCCAAATTCCCCAAATCTTTTGTATGACCAGCTTCTGACTTGGTCGGGTGTTTTTTAACTCCAAAACCAAGCTGAACGGCTTCATAAGTATCTTTCTCTTTGGTCCGAACTTGGGTAACCACACATGGCCCAGCCAAAACCGCGGTCACCGGAGTAACGGTGCCGTCAGGGCTAAACTTCTGGGTCATGTTCACTTTTTTACCCAAAATCGCTTGCATAAGGCAAAGAAAAAAGCTAGTAACCTCTATCAATAATTAATTACCAATAAGGGTTACTAGCCTTAGCTTTTAAGGATATTTTTGGCTAAATTTAGCTAAATATTTTCCTTTCTTGCCTCTAAAGACTAGCGTAGATTATCGCCTCGTAAGACTAACGTCACGGGGGAATTTGCTCCACTAATCCTCACTGGTAGCCACAGTATAAAGCAAGATTAAAATGCTGTCAAGGAATAGTCCACAGTCCACAGTCCAAAACGGCTTTAATAAAGAAAAAACCGCCCCAAAGCGGATTTGTTATTGGCTCTGCCGACAGCCATCAGCTAACAGCCATCAGCTTATCAAAAACTCCACCATCGGCAGGCTGAAGATGATCTGGCTAAAAGCTAAGTGGGTGTCCGCAGTACAGGCGCCACGGCGCTAGACAATGTGAGACTCCCATTACCAGATGATGACCCAGAACATAATCAACCCAAATGTCCGATAGTGAAGCTCGTCTTTATTATACTCCTGCTGGTAAAAGGACGTCAACTTTGTTTAGTACACAGTGCACAGTACCTAGTACACAGTTTAGCTAGATTTAATTATTTTTTTAGAACGATCTCATCGTCGGGATATTAAGATACGATTGCTAATTAATAAACTAAAAACTATGACCACAAAAAGCTATCGTGACCTAATCGTTTGGCAAAAAAGTCTAAATTTGGTTTTAGCCACCTATGAATTGACTAAATGTTTCCCCAAAGAAGAACTTTTCGGGCTAACCACCCAAATCCGTCGGGCGGCTATTTCTATTCCTTCAAACATTGCCGAAGGCTACGGCCGCCGGTCTAACGGTGATTTTCGACGATTTCTCTTAATTGCCAAAGGATCCGCCCTAGAATTAGAGACTCAACTGCTAATAGCCAAGGAGTTAAAACTAACAGAAGACAACAAATTCACCAAAGCTGAATCATTACTAATTGAGGTGGCAAAATTACTTTACTGTTTTGTAAAAAAAATAAAATAGGGATAAATACACAGTAACTAACTTCCCGAGTCAATTACAACCCCAGAGTTCCCTAGATAGACTTGGGAAGTTTAGTTTTTTCTAAAGTACTAGGTACTGGGTACTAGGTACTAGTCAATAAAAAAAGGCGGGTGTTTAGTCCGCCAGGAAACGAAACGAATCGCCTCTCAGAAAATAATACTGCGGTTTAGGTCCAAAGCCGCTGGACCTGCCGCTTCAATGCACAGAGCCTCACATCCGGCTGACTACGCCGGAGGTGGTGAATGACACCAATCACGGTGCAAATCGCCGCTTGCCCGCGACCCGATTGAACCAAAGTCATAAAGGTCCGATGATCAACTTGCTGACCATTAACTTCGACTGGTTCTATTAACCTGCCCTCGATCAGAGCCACTGTGCCCGGATCGATCTCGATGGCTGGAAGACGACGGTGGCGCTGTTCCCCCGATCCTCTTAAAAGTTGAGAAATCGTGGTGCCACCTTGGGTGCCTGCGTCGGTCATGTGCCCCTCCTTGTGTGCGGCTCATCAAGCCACACGTTTGTTGAACCATTTACTCCCTTGGGGGAGCTACCTACGATCATAGACCCTGACAGGATTCGAACCTGTGCGCAACCAGTACCAGTGGCTTGCTCTACCAACTGAGCTACAGGGTCGTGATAGTACATAGTACGTAGTACTTAGTACTTAGTACATGGAGTTTGAGACCAACCATTGTTGGGATATGACTCACTATGTACTGTGTACTAAGCACTACGTACTATTTATCAAAAAAACCGCCCTTTCTTTGGCGGCTTAGCTGTTGATTCTTGGAAACTTTTCCAAAATCTATCCTTGCTGTTTGCTAACCGCCATGCTGGTCTTCTTGTCAACCAAAACCAAAAAGTCCCAGCGAATATCAGGGGTCTTAATGATCTGATTGTTCAAGATGGCAGTTAACATATTATTAATTCTATTGTAACAAACTCAAAATATCTGTCAATACAATTTTTACTATGTCGATTCGATCCCAACTATTCAACGGACCTAGAACATGATGTCCTCTTCCGCTCGCTGATAATCATGAATCTCATTTTTGGGAAACCAATAATCTACTTCGTGCTCGGCTTCAGTCGGATCGCCAGAAGCGTGGACAATATTGCGGATCGCTCGTTTATCTGAATTGGCCAAAGTCGGCGAATCAACCGAATAGTCGCCACGGATTGTTCCCATGTCGGCTTTACTCGGCAGAGTATGACCAGCGATTTTACGTACCATATCAATCGCGTGCAGGCCAGAAATAAGCACCGCCACCATTGGACCCGAGGTTAGATATTCTACATTCCAATCATAAACCTTGTTGCCAATCTTAAGCGGATCATCAGTGCCAATTTCTTTAATCGGATCTTTGCCATATTTAGCATAATTCTCCAGCGTTTTATTGCCCATGCCAATTAACCACGCTTCGGTGCCCGGATAATGTTTGCGGGCTTTTTCTTTACTGGCGACTAACATCTTAAGCGCAATAATTTTTAGACCCCGCTGCTCGATCCGGTGTAAAATATCACCGATCAAACCGCGCTTAACGCCGTCGGGCTTAACCAATAAAACTGTTTTTTCTTCGCGTGGACTAATCATATTTTTGCCAAAAATTAATTTTAAGTTGGCTCTATTATAGCAAAACTAGCCAAAGAGTCAAAATTAAAACCCAATCCCATAATTAATACGGTCGGGGGCTGGGGCGGATGCGGCGCGGAGCCGAAGTCTCCGTCTGGTCGATACTGTCCAGGAGACAAGGCGGGTAGACCGGACTGAGGATGAACAATGAATCGCGCCTCAAGAGCCCCAGGACTTTTTTGCTACTTTTTTAGTCATAAAAAAGTAGATCATTACGGAGACGAGACAGGGATTCCTCCGCTTCACCCCGCCTGCGGCGGGGTCCGGTCGGAATGACAATTAAACAACCGATAACCCGCCGGATAGTTTAGATTCTTTTAATCCTCTCCATTTTACACTTAAACCATGCGACCAAAACACCTCCGTCTCATTTTAATCATGATCCTAATCATCGTCGCTAGTCTGCGCTACCTTTTTTGGTATCCCAAAATTACTCCCGATCAACTAGCTTACTATAACGATCAAGGTTCGACCACTTTTATCGGCTTGATAACCAGCGAACCTGAAAAAAATCTCAAAAACACCAAGCTAGTTGTCTCGGGGCAGGATTTAAAAGGTAAAGTTTTGATCACCACTTATCTCTGGCCAGAATATCATTATGGCGACCAATTAGAAATTAATTGCCGGCTTCAAGCGCCCCAACCAATCGAGGATTTTGCTTATGACAAATATCTAGCTAAATCGCAAATTTATTCTCTTTGCTACCAGCCCCAAATCAAACTCCTAGCCCAAAATCAGGGCAATCGGTTTTATAGTCAAATTTTAAAAGTGAAAAACCGCCTGGGCCAAACTATTGACCAGAGTTTGCCTAGTCCACAGTCAGCCCTGCTAAAAGCCCTACTCCTGGGCGACCGTGGCGATCTACCCCCAGAACTTACAGCGGCTTTTAGTCGAGTTAGTTTAACTCATATCATTGCCGTCTCTGGTTCGCACTTGGTAATAATTATTGCCGTGTTAATGAATCTACTCTTGGGTCTAGGCCTACGCCGTAAAGTCGCCTTTTATTTTATTGTCTCAATTCTGATTACTTATACTTTGCTAGTCGGCGCGCCAGCTTCGGCGGTCCGCGCCACGATTATGGGTATTATGACGCTCTTGGCCCAACAAATCGGCCGGCTCAATCGTTCCAGCTGGTCGCTAATCCTGACTGCTCTAGTGATGTTAGCCATCAACCCACTGCTGCTATTCTACGACGTTGGCTTCCAACTTTCTTTTCTCTCAGTCTGGGGCCTAATGAGTATCTCGCCTTTATTAGAAAAGTGGCTAATCAAAGTATCAATCCCCAACTGGTTAGGGTTAAAAGACTCTTTAATTATGACGCTGGCGGCCCAAATCGCCACTTTGCCATTAATTATTTACCAGTTTGGCCAAGCTTCCCTGGTCGCGCCACTAGCTAACCTATTAATTTTGCCAGCCGTGGAGCTAATTATGATCTTGGGGTTTGCCGCCACTTTTATCGGTCTAATTAATCTAACACTGGGACAAATCTTATTCTATTTAGAGTGGCCGCTACTACAATATTTTATTAAAACAACAGCCTGGCTAGCCAGCTGGCACTATTCAGCGCTAACCGGGATAAAAATCGGCTGGTGGTTTTTGATAGCTAGTTATAGAATCATCCTAATTATAAAACACGTAACCCAACATAAGACATAGTTAATGACCCCATCCTGTTATATACTTCATATTACGTGTTTTACAAAAACATGAACACCAAAAAAATTATTGCTTATCTATCTATTCTTCTCGCTCTGCTTGTCACTCTAACAGGCGGATTCTACTATTACCAAGCTAGCCAAATTCTTCGCGTCACCTTCTGTGATGTTGGCCAGGGCGACGCTATTTTGATCCAAACGCCCCAACGACAGAATATTCTAATCGACGGCGGACCAGACAACTCGGTCCTCAATTGTTTAGGTAAAAACTTACCATTCTACGATCGCCAGCTAAGCTTGGTCATTCTTACTCACCCCCACGCCGATCACACCACTGGTTTAATCGAGGTTCTAAATCGCTACCAAGTTAAGCAAGTTTTACTAACTAAGACGAAATATTCTGATCCTATTTACAACCAACTGTTAAGTTTAATCCAACAAAAAAATATTCCGACCGTTGATCCCGCAAATCAGCCCAATTTTAATCTCAGCCAAAATATCAACCTGGCGACTCTTTATCCTTTAACCTCTTTAGTAGACCAAACCGTTGATAATATTAATAATACTTCCATCGTTAATAAGCTTACTTATCAAAACATTTCCTTTCTATTTATGGGCGATCTAGAGGTGGCGGCCGAAAATGTCTTAATTCTTAATCAACCCAATCTAAAATCTGACGTTCTAAAAGTCGGCCACCACGGTAGCACCTCTTCCTCGGCGCCAGAATTTTTAAATTTAGTTAAACCCAGAATCGCTATTATCTCGGTCGGGGTAAAAAATACTTACAGCCTACCCAGTCTACGAACAATTAGGCGGCTAGAGAAACTTGGCAGTCAAGTTATCCAAACCAGCCTAAGTGGTGAGATAACAATCCAAAGTGACGGCCAAAAATTTTGGCTAAAATAAAAGCAACCCGAGGAAGACGGCTTTGTCTTATTAGTTATATCGGCCGAATATCATCTTAATCCGTGAGGGTTTGGGGCTGGCATGGAGCAAAGTCGAACTTCGACCTCTTCTGATTACACCGAAGAGCGAGGCGGGTTAGTCCGTAGACAGCTAAACAATGAATCGCGCCTTATGAACCCCAAAGGTTTTTTGGTCCGCCTAGACTTGCTAGGCGAGGCTGGTTACTTTTTTGACTCCAAAAAAGTGACATTTACCTTAATAAATATAGTTACAAAGGATGATAATAATTAAAACAATATAAATAAACAAATCGCCCTACAAATACAAAACATTTTATTGGCTAAAATAAAAGCAGCCCGAGGATACCGGACTGCTTAAATTTTTCTAATAACTCAATTACTTGGAAGCGCCGCTATAAGCGATTGATCGAACAATTGACCAATCATTAGTGCTACCAGACACCGGGGAGTGACCATAAAGCTGGCGGAAAATATTAATTGCGTTTTTCTCAGCCACCAACTCGTCGCGATCTGGGCTACGTAGCGCATAGGCCATATAGTGGATCGCCATATCATCAGCCATTACCGAGAAAACGGGCAAACGGCGATAAATCTTTACAAATTGAGCAATCGCCCAACGTTCGCGATCTAAATTCCGCTGAACAGTCTTGTGGGCATTACACATTCTAGCTACATCTTCCCAATCTAAATCGGTGTTAGGCATGCGACCAAAAACATTCTGAAAATCTAATATCACACCACCACGTTCACGCTCACCTAGGCTCTTAGCTTGGTCAGTAGTGCCATAAGCAATAAAGTGAACTACTTCCCAACCACCATTAGCACCACTTGGTAGGTGTTTGGTTAGACTAACATAGAGATTTAAACCATTTAATTCAGCTTTCAAATCAGGAGTGGCCGGTCGCGCTGGCTGAGCATTACCATTACCAGTACCTTCTGGAGCGGCTGGCGTTGCTGGTGTTGCTGGAGCAGCCGGAACGGTTGTATCACCAGCGTTAGGTGGGGTTGATGGTAAAGTCGGTGCAGAATAGCTACCACCGCCACCGCCACCGCCGCTACCACCACTACTAGTATAAACAGTAGAGCTAGGGACGTTAGAAATAGCACTGTAGTTATCATTATCATCAACTGTATAAATAGCAAAATAGTAGGTGTTACCAGAACTCAAACTAGTGACCGTTGCTGTATGCGTACCTTGAACAGCAACTGTCTCGCCCAAAGTACCTTCATCTTTATTGGCATCACCGCTACTGGTGGCATAATAAAGTTCGTAATTTTCAAAATTATCTAGGTCTGTGCCATCAGCCGCCTCCGTCACTGCTGACCAGTTACAAGAAATTGTGGTACTGGTCGCGCCGTTACAAGACAGATTGGTGACTGCCGCTGGAACATCTGAACTAGTTTCAAAACCATAACCATAGGTGTCACTAATCCAGCCGTAGCCGTAGCCAGATTGCTTTTCCGCGTAGGCATAATTGTAATAACCCGTAGCGGAAACAATAACTACAATCAAAGCCACTAGAAAAAATCTAGTTAAATTCTTTTCTTGTTTAAACCATTTTTGGGAAGCGCAAATGAGTTCTTTCATCTTCTTCTCCTAATCTACGCCGACCCCCCCATTAATTATTCCTAAAAATAACCAGGAGTGTCAGCCATAGGTAATTTATTTTTTATATTTATACATTTATATTATATAACATTTAAATAAATAGAGCAAAGGTAGGCTCCAACACTTTATCCACAGCCACGCTTAAAGTGCAACAATCTTTACTAAAATTCGTATTTTAGTTAAAATATTAATACTTTTAGCTAAAATAAGCCCCAAAATTACCATTTTAGGTCTAAAACCTCAAAAAATGACTACTAAACTCGCTAAAATTACTTTCGGCCTTTTGCTTTTTATCCTTATTGGCTATGGCTGTCTGTTACGTGTCTATCAATTAGATCAACAATCTTACTGGATCGATGAGGGCTATACCCTCAATGCTGTTTTGGCTACTTTAGAACACGGCTACCCGATTCTTGACTCAGGCTATCACTATTCACGCGGCCTGCTTAATACTTATCTCATTTCTCTAGCCACTAAAGTTGGCGGTTTTAACCCCTGGGCGACACGCAGCGTCGCCGTAGTTTTTGGCACCGCTTTTATTATCCTAATTTATTATTTTACTAAAAAACTGTTTGATAAAAAAACCGCTGTCTTCACTGCTATTTTCGTAACTTTTTCTTACTGGGAGATTGCCTGGAGCCGCCAAGCCCGAATGTATATCCAGCTCCAGTTTTTCTTTTTTCTCTCCCTCTATCTATTTTGGCTACTCTTAGAAAAATTTTCTTACAAAAGATTAATTATGCTAATCATCAGCACGCTGCTGGCGATCCTTAGCCATGCCTTAGGAATAATTTTACTAGCTATTTATATTATTTATCTACTATTGTATAAACTCTATCTTGACCTAGAAAAAAGGAAAAATAATAAAAAACTGAAAGAAATATTACCCATTTGGTGGGAAGAAATTAAGAATGTTAATATCTGGAAAATATTATCCGTCTTATTTTTGCTAATCATACTATTAGCCTATACCCTGCCGCCAGTCTATAAAATTATTGCTAATTTAATATTAAAAAAATCCGACTACGTCGGCGGCGGCTATCAAAATTTTTTGATTCAAGAAATGAGATGGATTTTGATGCTAACAATGGTTGGCGCGCTGTGGGGTTTAATCAAAAAACAGTCTTTTTTAAATTCGCTGTTTTTAGTCCTCTCATACTTTGTACCATTTTTATTAATTACTTTGAGTACCGACTTGGGTCATTATCGTTATCTTTTCTTTATTTTGCCAATCTTATATATCTTTGCTGGTTATCTTATAAAAAACATCACCGAGCTTTTAATCAAACGACCAATTATCAACACTTTTTTATCTTTGCTCCTAGTTGCCATTATTATTAGCAACCAAGGCTTTGTTCTTTTACCTAAAACCTATTATCCTTTGGAACCCAAAACACCGATGCCTAATTTTAGTGGCGTCTACCAAATTATTAAAACAACCGGCTGGAACAATCAATTGACCATTATCTCTCCCTTTCCCCAGATGGATAAAATTTATCTAGGCAAAAGTGATTATTTTTTGCCAATCAGTCTAACCGGAAAGGACAGCTCGCTAGAACAAGCACTACAACCAAACAAAAGGCAAGAAATATACACTGATGCTTGGGTAATTAATAATGAACAAGAACTAGAACAAATATTACGGAATTACCATGGCTATATTATCTTTGATACTCTAGCCGAGGATCGACTTGGCCGCCCGATTATTGATTTAATCAGAAGCCAAATCCACACTAAACTTATCTGGAACGACAGTCAAAATAAACAACAAAATATCTGGCTTTGGCAATTTTAAATTAATTCGCTATAATAATTCTGCTATATTTTTTATAATTTAATATACTAAAATGTTTAACCGTAAATCAACTGTTTATTTAATTTTTCCATTATTACTCATAATAAACCTGGTTTGGCTACTAGAAGATAAACAAATAGGATTATTAATTTTATTTATTGGTCTACTGATCACTTGGTTAATTTCAGTTTTTTCCGATTTATCCAAAGGAAACAACGAAATTAAATTATTTGCCCAAAAAATAAAAAGATATTACCAACCACTATTTAAAAGCTTCAAACGTACTAAAAACAAAATAAAGCGTAGTTTAGATAAAGGAACCGCTAAAATTAACGAAACAGAGAAAAGTAAAAAGGAAAAATTTTCCACCCAATTCCCCCGCCTAAGCCAGAAGTTATTACTCGGAAAGATGCTAGGTTTAATCTATGTTGAAGCACCATATATTATATTATCAACTCTGTTGATCATCAGCGGAATAATCTTCATTATTTACCCCAATCACTATCTTGGGCTATTTTTCATGGGCATACTCATCTGGGGTAGCTGGCTGAGGAATCCCCAAATTTTGATTGTTGATAAGAAAGAAAAAATAGAAACCCCAAAAGTTAGAACCGCTTTTCTGATTATAACCTTAGTAATAATATTTATTGTTAGATTAATATTTATAAATTGGAGTAGCGGCTATGAATTTTTTCACTCTGGCGAATCGGGTTTTAATAGTCTAATCAAAAAATTTGCGGCGGGAGACTGGGGCGTACTAGCTCGAAAATCTCAATCTATAATGATCTATTTATTTGGTATTTGGCAGATGATTATTAAAACGCTAAAAATAGATTCTTTAGTTGGACTAAGATTCATAATTAATATTGCTACTTTTTTTAATGTTATTCTCACCTGGAAAATCGCTAGCCTGATATTTAGCAAACATCGCTTCAAAAAACCGATTGCCTACTTCAGCTTAGCCGCTATTGGTTTTAGTTATTTTATTATTTTTTACTCTAATTTAGTCAGGCCAGATATTATAATTTTATTAATTTATAATATATTATTTTATTATATTTTAAAAAAACAGAAGATATCCTTTGCGGTTACCGCTATTATCGCCGGCGTTTGCCTAGCCTTTAAAGGTAGCGGAATGCTTTTAATAATTATCAACTTGGCACTTTTTATCCTACTAACCTGGCAAAAAGAAAATTATAGAATTATAAAAATTTTATATCCCCGACATATTCTAGCAATAATTAATATCATTTTTATCTCGCTTCTGGTCTACTATTTTCTGACCCCCTATCTTTATAATAACCCACTGAGAACCTTCGAGACTATTAATAAGGGGCTAGAACATTTTGGTACCGGCCATTACGGCCTCTTTCCAACTAATATCTCATTCCAGAGGATGATTCTCGACCGACTAGCAATATTGGGCTGGTCCTTCTCACCTTTTATTCTGCTGGCGATACCAGGAGCTATTCTATATTTGGTCAAATGGCTACCAACTTCCATCAATAAAATAAAGGAAGCAACGACCCAAGAATTAATCAAAATTTCCTTGGCTTTTGGCGTAATAATTTTTCCGCTTTATATCGGTCAACAGGTAATTCAGTTCGGTCGCTATTATTTCCCCCTACTAACACTAATGATAATTTTCGCTAGCTATATCCTATGTGTTACTTTAAGAAATAAATATTTAATCATTCTAGCCTTACTGGCAATATTAGCCTTCAACTTTAGCTTTTATCCTCATCTTTTGAATAATTCCAGGATTGAGGCTAGCCAACTACTAGCGGAAATACCAAGCCAAAAAATATATCGTCTAATCAATACCTCTCGCCCCTGGCAGTATCCACCGGCAGGTGATAAAAAGTACGTCTGGGTAGATAAAATTGGCAAAATACCAGATGGTGGATACCTCATTGTTCCACAACATAGTTACTATAAATTCTATAATTATCTAAAAAATCCTGAGCTTTATGCTCCAGGTGATTGGTATCCAGATGAAAAACCAGAACAAAAATATTTTAATAACTTCAATAAAATTTTTCAATTGAAACCAGTCAAAAAAACTGACAAAAAAAATTTCTTTTGGTTTTCCAACGATCAACTTCCCTATGATATCTGGTATATGACTCACCCTAATTACTATATCTATCATATTAACCAGCATAATAACTAGTCCCCGATACCTTACTAACTAAAAAGAGAGCCAATGCTCTCTTTTTTTTGAAAAACCAATCAATTTTCTACCATTTCTTTTTAAAAATAGTAACCAAACCTGGCAAAGATAAAATAAAACCAATGATATAACCAATTAAACTATAAACTACAACAAATTCAATGGAAACTCCTAAAAAGATAAACCATAAATATTCCCTCAGCCCATAACCATTAACCGAAACCGGCACCATCAAAGCTAGATGAACCAACGAAGCAAAAAATAATAACCTCAATAAACTAATATTATAGCCAACTGTTTTAAACTCAATAAATGATATCAATACTAGTCCAATTGAATAAACAACTGACAAGATAAAGGGCAAAAAAAAGTTTAATTTCCAGATCTTCATTAAATATAAATTGACCAATAAAACACCAATAAAGACTAACGCAATAATTATTAGATACAAAACTCTTATTTTAATTAACAACGCTGACACCAATAGAACTAAAACTATGGACAACAAACCCAAAAGTCGATCATAAATCGAGGTAGCTAAAGCAACTTTCTTATCGGATATATAAATTAAACGGCCAGTCTCTTGACCCAAACCACCCGGTAAAATGAAATTGACTAGATTGGAAAAACGATTAATTAAATATAAGTTTAAAAAAGAAATACCGATCCCTTTTTTTCTTAAAATAACCAGATAGCGTAAATTATATATTAAGGAAACTAAAAAAGTAACTAGTAGGGCGACAAAAAAATAACCAACATTTATTTTATAAAAAATATAAACTAACTTCTGCCAATCAATCAAAGTAACAACATAAAATATAACCAAACAAGAAAAAATGACTTTAGAAATAAAAAATGGGAGGCGATATTTTTCTTTAAAAGCCTTAAATAGTGACAGTTTTTCAGAAAAATTTATTTGTCTAATTTTTTTTAACACAAACGTAGATTTGATCCTTAGTAAAGTAATTAACTAAGGGCAGACTTGAAATAAACAACTCAACATAAAATAAAATCCGTGGCGGTAAGATAACAAAATTTTTGTAACCAGGAAAAAAAGTAAAATGATAAATTTTAATTATTTTAAATCCGGTTTCATCTAATAACTTCCTAACTTCGCATTGACTCATAGTGCTAATAATCCGTCGTCGACCTAATCTAAGCGCCGCTAAATCATTCTTCAACGGCCACCTCATCACTTGATGCAATAGCCAAGCAATTACACCCATCAATGAATACCGATTCATATGATTATTAACCACTAAATAACCATCGCTAGACAGTTTATTGTGTAACGCCCGTAATATATTTAAACGATTATTCGGTTCCAGATTAAGAATCAGACGAAAGGCCGTAACCAGCTCAAAATAATCATCCGGCAACGAACCGCCGTTTTTAGTAATATCACCAACGATAAATTTGACTTCGGCTGATTTAATACTCTTTTGCGCTTCTTCAACCATCTGCGGCGATAAATCATAGCCAATGTACGATCTAAATCTAAAATTTTGCGAGATAAACCTAATTATTCTACCTGTACCACAAGCAAAATCAAGGTAATTTTTATCTTGATTCTGTAGGTCATTAAAAATCTTGACTAAAAAATATTTTTCTAAATCAAAAATAAAATTCTCGAATCTATTGCCTATCCTTTTATTATAATTTAATCCAGCATCTGAGGATTGAGAATAAATTTTGGAATAATCTGAGTTGTAACCAATCATATTAAAATGATATTCTATCTATGTTTCTCTTAAGCGCGGCAATAATGATATAAGACCATAATAATATATATAAACGCTTTAACCAACTCAGTGGATCCTTGGCCATTGAGTATTTTTTAATATCCTCTAGTCTAGATCTAATAAATATATTTAACTTTTGGCCAGAAAATTTGCTAGTAGAATTTTCAAAATAACCAGTAAGAAAAGATAAAATTAACGGATAACGTCTAACTAGAAATAAATTATAAAAAATATTATAAGGATACAGATTAAATAAAAATCTAGCTAAATCATAATAAGGAGAATTACGATATTGGAACTCATATATTGACGGATCAAAGATAAAAATTTTATCATTCATAAAACCAACATTTTTATTGTTTAAATCACCATGGCAATAACACAAATCGTCATTAACTTTTGACTGATTGTGCAAAGCGCTCAAATAGCCACCTAAATTATAAAAAACATCTTTTATCTTATTCTTATTATTAAAAAAATTAAAATTTTTAAGAAGAAAATTATTAAACTTGGTAAAATTAAAACATTCTTGGATATAGAATAATTGATCTTTGTTGATATAAACTAATTTAGGAGTTATAACTAACGATGACTTAATATTATCTAGCCTCCCTAGGCCGGCCAGTTCTCGACTAAACATCTCGTTGGTTGAAATTGGCTCCAATGGATTACTATTTTCCTTATTGAGAAAAAACTTAGCTAAATAACTGGCGTCACCATCATTAAAATAATAAATGTTGGAAAAATACCCAGAGTGAACCAACTTACTGGGGAATTCTTTTTCTTGGTAATTAATAATCATTGTCTCTTTATTTGATTTCACAAACAGTATACAAATATTTACCGCTCGGCGTTGGATCAATCTGATCAACAAAATTCCATTTAGTCCGGCAGTCAGCACCCATAAATAATTTAATTTTTTCTTCAATTCCTCGCATCTGGCTAGAGTTAGCCTCACCAACTATCTTTAACTCTACTAAATTATATTCTTTCTGGATTAATTGAAATTTTTTGATCCAATCTCTAAAAAATAACTGCTGAATGATAAAATGAGTATGTTTTAATCCACCACTTTGAGTCTTAAAATAACCTAGGGTCCTACCAACAACATTATGTAAATTTAAATAAGATTTAGTCCGACTAAAATTATAATAAACCCCCGGTTGCGCTACGTCGCCCACTTCATATCGGATCAACGGCATCGAAAAATTATCCAAACAAGTAACAACTACTCTGCCCATACCATCTCTCAAATCACTAATTTCAACTAGATGACGCCAGAAAAAAACTTGTAAATCAGAGTCGATTTTATCCTGAAAAGCAACTGCCCCTAATTCACGTGAACCGTACTGATTATAAACTGGACAATTGAAAGCCAGCTCAATTGACGATTTTATCTCCGGGTACAATGGACCAATACTAGTGACAATATATTTAGGAGAATATAACTTGATATTATTAGCTGAAACAAATTTAGAAAATTCATATGTCGAGTCAACATAAGTCCAATAACTGACCGGTTTGAAGTTATTATTTAGCTCAACTAATTCTTTCATTTTGTCAGAAGAAAAATTATAAGAATTTAAGAACCTCCTATTGTAAAGCCAATTTATGCAACGATCTCTAAGAGCTAAATTACCCTTGATAATATCCCGATCCGAGCCCCAAAGTTTAATTTCCTTGTCGCCTAAAGATTTACCTAATATTTCATTAAAATGAATCTTGGTAGCAATATTACTCTCATCATAATAATGATCCTGTAAAAATTTTACCGGCTCACCAGTCGAACCGCCAGAAGTGTTTTGATAAAATTTTCTCTTTTGGTAGTCATCGGAATATAGATTAGCTCCTTCTTGACGGATAATATCCTTAGTCAAAAGCGGTATCTGATTAAAGTTATCCAAATTAACCTGACCATTATCAACTACGCCGCTTTCAGACAAAATCTTATGGTAATAAGGAACGTGGTTATAGGCGTGAAGTAAAATTTCCTTTAATTTATCTTGCTGGTATTGCTGTTGTTTTGCCCCAGACATTTTTTCGAAACCATGCAGTAATCTCAAATTGGCCGGAATCTTGCTCCCGCTTAAATAAAACAAAAAGTAAATTATCGGCCTACGCCAGTTAAACATAAAATAAAAATTTATTTGACTTCGCTATAAGTGTAAAAATATTTCCCACTCTTTGAAGGGTTAATCTGATCAACAAAATTAAAATCCACACAACAATTCTGGCCAAAAAGAACTTTAATTTTATCCTTTATATTATCAATATCTTGATTGTTCGGTTCGCTAGCCAATACCACGTTGCAAATAATATAACTGCGATCTTTTTGAATCATTTGAAACTTTTTGATCCAATCTTTAAACCAAAACTGCCTAACTAAAATCCGAGCATTAATTATTTGCCCGCTCTCTGTTTTGAAATGAGAAATGGTTCGACCAGTGACATCATCAAAAACTTTGATTAAATTATGATTATTAAAATGGCTAGCGGTGGGCGGAATAGCCGTATCACCAATTTTATATCTGATAATGGGCATAGTAAAATTAACTAATAAAGTTACGACTACCTCGCCATCAATAACTTCTAAATAATGCAACGCTGGAAAGCCGTATAGTCCTTTATTTTGCTCAAGCTCAATAGCGACACCGCCAACCTCCATTGAACCATATTGATTATAAACTGGGCAATGAAAAGCTTCTTGTGCTACCTGCCGAATCTCGGGGAAAAGGGTGCCGGCCGTGGAGATAATGAATTTAGGGGAATAAACTGACAAATTATTTTTTTTAATATAATTGGAAATAACATCTAAAGACTCAGCATAAGCCCACATTGAAACCGGCTTAACTTTATTGATTGTCGCAATAAAACTAGCTAATTTTTGGTCGTCATATCTAAAAAAATTGAGAATCGTTCGATTGTAAAGAAAATTGATTATTCTCTCTTTCCAACTTAAAGAATTACGAAAAATATCGCGTTCCGATCCCCAAATTATTATTTCTGGTTCGCCAATTTTTTTGCCATAAATTTCGTGGTAAAAAATTTTTAAGGCAATACCCACTAACTCCCAATACTCTTGATCCTGTAAAAATTTTACCGGCTCACCAGTCGAACCGCCAGAAGTGTTTTGATAAAATTTTCTCTTTTGGTAGTCATCGGAATATAAGTTAGCTCCTTCTTGACGGATAATATCCTTAGTCAAAAGCGGTATCCGATTAAAGTTATCCAAATTAACCTGACCATTATCAACTACGCCGCTTTCAGACAAAATCTTATGGTAATAAGGAACGTGGTTATAGGCGTGAAGTAAAATTTCCTCCAGTGCCGATCTTTGATCGACCAAAGACATCCGACGCAATCTTTTTAAATTATCTGGAACTTTACTGCCAGTAATATACCAGAGGAAATAAATTATTATCTTACGCCAATTAAACATATAATTCTAGATATCTTTTTGCCACTTCTGGCCAACCAAATTTATTAACTATTGCTAAACTTTTAATAGACATATCCGATCTTTCTACCTCACTATTTTTTAAACTTTGCAAAGCTTCAAAAATTGCTTTAGTATCACCTTGCTTTACTATTATACCATTATCTCTAACCAATTCATCTGTGCCACCGGTGTTGGTGACCACCACCGGCAAACCTGAGGCCATGGCTTCCAAAAGTGTGTTACTCATTCCCTCATTAACTGAGGGCAAAACATAAACATCGCTTTGACGGTAAATCTCCGGTAATTGGTCGTGACTGACGGCGCCAAAAAATTTAACACTTTGATCTTGATCCAAATCAACTACCTGTTTTCTGAGTGTAGCTTCTAAATTACCGCCGCCCACAATTAATAACTGACAATCATTTTGCTGATTAAGTTTAGCAAAGGCCTCAATTAAATAATTAACGCCCTTGCGGGCGATTAACCGACCAACGTATAGAATAGTAAACTTGCTATTTTTGGTTTTAGGAACTGACTGAAACAAACCAACCTCGACACCGTTATAAACCACTTCCATCTTCTGCTTGGGTGCAGTTCTCAAAGCTAATTCCTTTAAACCCTGAGAGTTAGCCACCACTGCTTTAGCTCTTTGCCAAATCCGACGGCTCAACCACCTAAAAAACAATTTATCCAACCAATAGAACCGCGAATTATAAAACGGCACGTCGCTACCACGCAAACTAACGATATAGGGTAAACCCAGCTTCATTGCCAGGTAGCCACTAGGAATACCAAAAAAAGCGTGGACTAAATCATACTTATTTTCTTCGATTAGCTTTTTACTAAACCAATAAGCTTGCCAAGAATAAGAGAGTAAATTAGCGTTGCTTTGGTAGTGGCGGTCGCCTTGCTTATTAATATCTAGATAATAAACGGTAATATTATCACTCGGTTTTTCTTCCCGATACTCGGCAATTGACGAAGTGACTAAATCAATTTGTAAATCATTCTTCCTGGTAAACTCTTTGAGCAAAAAATAGGTGGCATTAGCCGCGCCACCACCAAGAGGAGGAAACTCATAGTTTAAAATCAAAACCCGCATTTTATCTTTCAATAATTTCTTTAATACTATAAGTGCGATTATTATTGCGATGATATATCTTAACTGAAATATCCGCTAGGATCCCTGAGACAAACAGCTGAATACCGAGTAAAATCATAAAGACGCCAACTAGTGGCCAAATGCGACCAGCCAAACTAATAATACCCAATATTCTGAGAATAAATAAAACCAACAAAATAACTACACCAACAAAACTCATAGTTAAACCCAGTCCGCCAAAAAGATGCAATGGCCGATTAGAATATTTGCGCCAGAACCAAACTGACAACATATCCAAAAAACCTTTAACCACTCGCCCTAGTTTATATTTAGTCACACCATGAATACGCGGCCGATGGTTAACTTTAATTTCAGCCACCCGATAACCTTGCCATTGTAAAATAGCCGGAATAAACCGATGCATCTCACCATAGAGATCAACCTTCTCAAAACACTCGCGACGATAGGCTTTGAGCGTGCAGCCGGAATCGTGAATATGATCATTAATCAAAACTTTACGTAAACCGTTGGCCCCTCGCGAACAAAATCTTTTCATTAATGAATCTTTTCGCTGCCAGCGCCAGCCCGAAACCACATCATAACCTTCATTAACTTTTTGGAGTAAGAGTGGAATATCCGCCGGATCATTTTGTAAATCACCGTCTAATGTAACAACAATCTCGCCCTGAGCCATCTTAATCCCCGCGTCCAGCGCCGCCGTTTGACCAAAGTTTTTGCGAAAATTAATAATCTTGACTGGCGATAATTTTTTCATTTCATCCAAGCTCTTATCCGAACTGCCGTCATTAACAAAAATTATTTCAAACGGTTTGCCCAACTGCTGACAAACAGCCAAAATTTGTCGATGGAGCTCAACTACGTTGCCTTCTTCATTATAAAAAGGCACCACCACCGAGAGATAAATTTTATCTAAATTATCCATAATTTTGGTATTTTACTGCCTATTTATTTTATACCAACTGACAAATTTGTCCATGCCCTCTTCAATCGTCGTTTTGGGCTGATAACCTAACAATTTCTGGGCCTTTCTAATGTCAGCATAGGTAATATCAACGTCGCCCGGCTGCATTGGATATTGCTTAATATTAGCCTTTTTACCTAACAAACCCTCAACTATGGCAATAAAATGGCTCAACACCACCGGTTGGTTATTACCCAAATTGATTATCTCGTAACCGAAATCTTTATCCAAACAGGCCACCACCCCGCTGACAATATCTTGGATATAGGTATAATCACGCTTAGTATCACCTTGACCAAATCTTTTTACTTCCTGACCCTGATCAATCCACTGGGTAAAAAGATAGGGCGCCATATCGGGACGACCGCGCTCACCATAGACAGTAAAAAAACGCAGGCCGATACAATTTAAACCAAACAAATGATGGTAGGTGTGAGCCAAAAGTTCCATGGCTTTTTTGGTCGCCGCGTAAGGTGAAATTGGATTATCAACTGGATCGGTTTCGCTAAAAGGAATTTTTTTGTTATTGCCATAGACTGATGACGACGAGGCAAAGATAAAATCTTTAATACCATTTTGCCGACACATTTCCAAGAGATTAGCTGTGCCCTCGACATTCACTTTTTGATAAAGCAATGGATCGGCAATCGATGGCCGAACACCCGCCCGAGCCGCTAGATGAATAACCTTATCAAACTTATTAGTAAAAACCGATTTTAAAAAATCTAGGTCAGTAATATCGCCACGAAGCAGATGATGATTACTCTTACCTGAATTAATCGCTACATTTTGCTCCTTAAACGCCGGATTATAATAATCATTAAAGTTATCCAAACAAAAAACTTCGTGGCCTTGATTAACCAAATAATCACAAACGTGAGAACCAATGAAACCAGCGCCGCCGGTAACTAAAACACGCATATTATTAAATCTAAATGTCAAAATCCCAATGTCAAATCAATATCAAATGATTAAAAGTCAAAAAAAATAATTATTTTGGATTTTGGATTTGATTTGACATTTGACCTTTGGATTTTGGCATTATATTACCTTCCAACACTCAAATATTTAAATCCTAACTTGGCCAATTCCGCCGGATCAAACATATTTCGACCATCAATAATCAAGGGGTTTTTTATTAAACTCTTTAACTTCTGCCAATCCGGATTCTTAAACTCGTCCCATTCAGTAATAATTAACAAACAATCAACGTCGGCAGCGGCAGCGTATTTATCCGAACAGACTTCTACCTTAGGTGACAGATATCTCTGGGCATTAACCGCTGCTTCGGGGTCATAAACTTTAACTTGGGCCTCATTTTCGATCGCGCGATCAATAATCTCCAGAGCGACTGACTCACGAACATCATCAGTGTTGGGCTTAAATGCTAGCCCCCAAACACCAATTTTTTTGCCCGCTAAATCGCCAAGTTGATCTTTAATTTTTTGGAACAAAAGCCACTTCTGATTGTTGTTAACTTCAATCACCGCCCGGAGTAATTGGAAGGGATAGCCATGGCGACCGGCAATCTGATGCAACGCCCGGACGTCTTTAGGGAAACAACTGCCGCCGTAGCCGATACCAGCTTGTAAAAATTTGTGGCCAATCCGACTGTCTAAGCCCATTCCCTCCGCCACTTTTTCCACATCCGCTCCAACGCTCTCGCAAACATTGGCAATCTCATTAATAAAAGAGATTTTGGTAGCCAAAAAAGCATTAGAAGCATATTTAATCATCTCCGCGCTCGCTGGCGTGGTAAAAACTTTGGGACAATTAAAATTTTCATAAAGTTTATTCATCAACTCTTCACTCCTTTTTGAACTACAACCAACAACAATCCGGTCCGGCTGACGAAAATCTTCAATCGCTGAACCCTCGCGCAAAAATTCAGGGTTAGAAACAATATCAAACTCACCAGTATAAAATTTGGCAATTTCTTTTCTAACTCGCTGCGCTGTGCCCACCGGCACCGTGCTTTTATCAATTACAACAACGTAATGATCCAAATTTTTACCAATTGCTTCCGCCGCGGTCATAACTTGGCTTAAATCAGCTTCACCGTTCTCTTTGGGTGGCGTACCCACCGCGATAAAAACTAGCTCGACATCCTTTAAAAAATCTTTGAGCGAAGTGGAAAACATCAGCCGACCAGACTCAATATTTCTTTTTAAAATCTCTTCCAAACCCGGCTCAAAAAAAGGCACCTGATTGCTTTGGAGCTTTTTAATTTTGTTTTCATCAATATCAACGCAAGTCACTTGGTTATCTAGGTCAGCCAAACAAACGCCGGTCACTAAACCGACATAACCAGTACCAATAACGACGATTTTCATAATTTTAAATAATTAAATCTAAATTCCGACATCCAAACTCGCCAGATACTTATTCTATTTGAGTGCGAATTGATTGATCTTAATGCCCGGTGACTACGGCTTAATTTTGGCAGTCCTACACTCTGATTCTGATAATGAATCCGCGAATCTGTTGACAAATAAATCTTTATCTGTTACTATAAAAAATTCTAAATGTCTTTAATTCGTCTAAGATAAGGAGGGCATCTTGATACAAGTAGGAAGCACCGTGCGAATAAAGAGTCAGGAGGAGATCCAATCTCTTTGTGTATGGTCTGACCATTTGCTCTGTGATCCGGATTTGCCTCGGATTGATTTCTGTAGAACTGAGGATATCAGCAGCGGAAGCGTCAAAGCTGAAGGCATGGAGATTCATTGCGGGAAAACGACAACGATCGCGGCGGAAGACCGGGATGGTGGCTTTCGCTTGGCGATCGATGACAGGCGTCACTGTTGGTCAGCCAAGTGGCTGGAAGAAGTCGTATAGCCTCGCACTCGATGCTCACAACGCCCTTGCCTAGATGGAAACGTCTAGGCAATTTTTTAAATTTTAAAATGCAATAATATCTAATAAATATTATGTACCGATTTCCCAACTCGTCAAATACTTCCGCTGCGCTGGTGTTAATTTATCAATATTAATCTTCATTGAAGCGAGTTTCATTCTGGCTACTTTATATTCTAATTCTGTCGGTAGATAGTGAACTTTATCACCCAATTTGCCATGGTTTTTAACAACATATTCCGAAGCTAACGCTTGAGTGGCAAAACTCATATCCATGACACAAGCCGGATGGCCTTCAGCCGCCGCTAGATTAATTAACCGACCTTCGGCTAACAAATTGATTTTATGGCCATTGCGCAAAGTGTATTCATCAACAAAGTTACGGACATTTTTACGAACTTTGACCGCCATTTTCTTAAGCGCCGGAATATCAATTTCCACATCAAAATGACCAGAATTGCAAACTATCGCCCCGTCTTTCATTATTTTAAAATGCTCCCGACGAAGAACCGCAACATCACCGGTCAGGGTGCAAAACAGATCGCCTATCTTCGCCGCCCGACTCATCGACATCACTTCAAAACCATCCATCGCCGCTTCAATGGCTTTAATTTCATCCACCTCAGTGACAATTACTTTGGCGCCCATCCCCCGCGCTCGCGAGGCAAAGCCGCGGCCGCACCAACCATAACCCGACACCACAACGTACTTGCCAGCCAATAGAATATCAGTCGCCCGGATAATACCATCAACAGTTGATTGGCCGGTGCCATAGCGATTATCAAACAGATTTTTGGTTTTAGCATCATTAACGGCAATTACTGGCAAAAGCAACCTACCCGCTCGCTCCATCGCTTTTAATCTGATAACCCCAGTCGTCGTTTCTTCCATACTGCCCAAGATATTCTTGGCCCAATCTCTATAGCCAGAATGCAAAAGCGAAATTAAATCCGCGCCATCATCCATTGTTACTACTGGCCGATGAACCAAAGCAGCTTTTAAATTTTGATAATAGCTAGCGCGATTTTCACCACAAACCGCAAAAGTGGGAATCTTATATTCTTTAACCAAGGCCGCTGCGACATCATCTTGGGTGGATAAGGGGTTAGAAGCACAAAGTAAAATATCAGCGCCGCCGGCTTTGAGTGTGCGGACTAAATTAGCCGTCTCGGCGGTGACATGTAGACAAGCTGACATCCTCTTACCTCGGAGCGGTTTAGTCCGAGAAAAACTGTCTCTAATCTGTTGCAAAACCGGCATATCGTGGTTGGCCCACTCGATGCGTTTTTTACCAACGCTGGCTAATTTTAAATCTTTGACATGGTACTTCATAATTTAATGATATTAATGGGTAGTATGCAGTATGCGGTATACAGTATGCAAGGGTTGAGTGCCACAGTTAGTGAAAAATAAGCCCTGCATACTGCATACTGACCCCTGCATACTAATTTTTATAATTTCTCTTTAAAATTTTCCCGATACCGCTTTCCCAACTCCGACCAAGTAAATGAATGTGTCTGAGTGCCATACTTTTCAACGGTATAAACCGCCACCAACCCGGCTAACCGACCAGCTTTAGCTAAAGGCCAGCCCATCAACAAACCTTTGATCAAACCCGCCCGATAAGCATCGCCAGCACCAGTCGGGTCGCAGGTATTTTGGGGTTTAGCTGGAGGAATTTTTATCTTTTTACCTTGATGATAAATCTCCGAGCCTTGGCTACCTTTAGTAATGACTAGAATTTGAGTTAATTGGGCTAAACGTTTTTGATTAACTCTTAATCGCCGGCTAATCAACTGAATTTCATAATCATTACCAATTAAAACTTTAGATCCCTTAACGGCCGGCTTCAGTTCAACTGCGCTAAATAATGGCGTCACCTGACCCGGATCAAAAATATAAGGTACTTTTATTCGCCGATAAATTTTAGCATATTCTAACATTCTTGTCTTGTCATCAGGGGAGATAATGGCTAAATTTGGCTGTTTGACTTTCCTAACTATCGTCGGGTAATTTTTGACTACTGGACCGCCATAAAAAGCCGTCAGCTGGTTATCATCCTGATCAGTAATAATCTGCGCCGTGGCGGTTAAATGGCCTCTAACTTTTTTGACCAGAGACAAATCAATCTTTTTACTTTTTAACCAATTTTTATACTTAGTAAAATCTTCACCAACCACACTAAGAATTGTCGACCGTTCTCTGAGTAAGGACAGATTATAAGCAATATTACCAGCTGTGCCACCAAAGCTTTCTTTTAATCCTTTAACTACAAAACAAACATTAAGAATATGAATCTTGTTTGGTAAAATATGATCGCCAAAACGACCTGGAAAATCCATTATCCGATCATAAGCGAGCGAACCTGAAACTAAAATTTTAGACATAAAACCGATGTCCGCTGTTCGCTAATGGCTCGCGAAATGCGAACCGCGAACCGCGGACAGCTATTTAATTAACCCCTGCTTTCTCAAATATATTTCCGCCCGTTTTAAGTCATCCGGATAGCCGATGGGCAACCAATAATCAGTTTGGACGATTTTAACTGGATAACCATTAACCATTTTAACGACTGTTTGTGGCAAGCCAAATTCTTTACCATCCTTAATCGGCGCTAAACTGTATTTAAAAACATTCTCATCCAAAACATAAAGGGCAGAATTAACTAGGCACTTAGTCCCAGGCATAAGTTCGGTTTCAACAATATCAATCAAATTACCAGCCTCATTAATCATCAAGGCGCCATAATTACGCAATTCTTCCGCCACAACTTCTTTAGCTAAGATACAGCGCTCTTGCGCTAAACATCGAACGACATCTTTGGCTTGATAAATATCATCCCCCATCAAAACTAAAAAGCGGCCCTTCAGTAATCCCCGACAACGCCATAGAGCATCGCCGGTACCTAATAATTCTGGCTGAATAACATAACTAATCTGGCGACCATCATATTCATTACCAAAATATTTTTTGAGCTGCTCACCCAAATAACCCACCACCAAAATTACTTCATCAATTTCTTTAGGTAATTGCTCAATACTGTAGGCTAACAATGGCTTGCCTTGCACCGGCAGCATTGGTTTGGGTACTTCGTAAGTTAGGGGCCGCATTCGTACACCGGCACCAGCGGCTAGAATCACTGCTTGCATTATTTTACTACTATATTAATCAACCGCCCGGGAACAAAAATCACTTTAACTATTTCTTTACCAGTTAAATAACTTTTTACTTTTGTATCCACTAAGACTAACTCTTTAGCCTCGGTTTCGCTAATATCCGCTTTGACTTGAATATTGGTTCGCATTTTGCCGTTAATCTGGATCACCAAAGTGATTTCTTCTTCCTTAACTAACTCCGGATCATACTTGGGCCAGCTCTGGCAAAAAATACTTTTTTGGTGACCAAGCGTTTGCCACAACTCTTCGGCTAAGTGGGGCGAAAACGGTGCCAAAATTTTTAAAAACAATTCCAAATTTTCCTGACTGACTTCTTTGGCTTCTTGAAAACCATTGACCAAAATCATCATGGCCGAAATCGCGGTATTATAGCGCATGTTTTCAATATCCTCAGTAACTTTTTTGATTGTTTGATGAACTAATTTGTCGCCTTGTACCTTGCTACTTGTTACTTTTTCTTGAAGCAACCAAACTTTATCCAAAAACCGCCGCACACCATTAATCCCTTTGGTACTCCAGGGCTTGGTGTCTTCAAGCGGCCCCATAAACATTTCATAGAGTCGCATGCTGTCCGCGCCAAAATCGCGAACCACATCATCGGGGTTAATCACATTACCACGCGATTTGGACATTTTTTGGCCGTCTTCGCCCAAGATCATGCCTTGGTTGCGAAGTTTGAGAAACGGTTCAGCAAAATTAATATAACCCAGATCATACAAAACTTTGGTAAAAAACCGCGCATACATCAAATGCAGTACCGCATGTTCCGCTCCGCCAACATAGAGATCAACTGGTAGCCATTTATTAATTTCTTTCTGGCTAGCAAACTCTTTTTTGTTCTCTGGATCAGTGTAACGGAAATAATACCAAGATGAACAAACAAAAGTATCCATAGTATCGGATTCGCGTTTGGCGGGAGCACCACAAACCGGACATTTAACATTGTGAAATTTTTTAGAATTGACCAACGGCGACTCACCAGTTGGTTTAAAATCAACATCATCTGGCAATAAAACTGGTAAATCTTTCTCTGGCACCGGGACTAAACCCGAATTAGAGCCTAAAGAAAATTCTTCTAAAATTTCTGGGAAAGACAACATTCCCACCCGGCGATTAGAATGACCACGGTTATTAAATATTCTCACCCGGGCGCCCAAAGGCTGATAATCTTTTTCGACCGCTAACGGAATATAAGGATCGTTGTCTGAAAGATAAATAACAATTTCTTTGGCTAGTTTTTTTACTCGGACTAAATCAATTTTAGCTTGATTAAAATGCTTGGCCGCCTCAATACTATTCACCTCGGCACCGGCCGTTCGCATATTGCTCCAATTCTCCTCACTCTGAGACGGACCGGTCGGCGCGACTAAAATTAATTTTTCTATTGGTAAACCAGTTACCTGAATATATTGGCAAACAGCCGGGGCGCTCAGGCTGTGAGCGACGATAAAAATTTTATCTTCTTTTTTAAAATTGAGACTCTGCAGCGCCGCCACCCACTCGGCAATTGTCGGCACGCTAGCATTAGGCAAAATTGGAATTAAAACTTCATAGCCGCTATTTTCTAGTTGCTCTTTGAGCCAAGGAAACCAATTATCGTTAGCGTGAGCATTAAGACCGTGGGTTAATAAAACCTTAGGTTTTTTCTGAGCACAATGATCACAATAAATCATCGGGATGGGCGCGCCCCAATAGCGCTGGCGCGATACCAGCCAATCGCGAAGTTTGTACTGCGTTTTTAACTGACCACCGACTTTTTGCGTAATTTTTTTCTTGGCTTCTTCACTGGTTAAACCATCAAACTCGCCGGAATTAATCATGGTGCCAGTGCCAACCCAACACTTATAAGCTAAATCGCTACTTAAATGGCCATAAGCGCCCGGGCTGGCCATGCCAGATTCTATCGGACTGGCTGCCATTAAACTTTCTGGTTTAATCACTTCAATTATCGGCAAACTAAATTTTTTGGCGAACTCATAGTCTCGTTCATCGTGCGCCGGCACCGCCATGATTGCTCCAGTGCCATAGCCAGTCAAGACATAATCAGCCACAAAAATCGGTATTTCTTTATTGGTTGCCGGATTGATGGCTCTAATACCCTTTAATTCCACACCGGTCTTGGCTTTAGCTAAATCGGTTCTTTCGATTTCATTCTTCTTTTGGGCCAACTTAATGTATTGCTCAACTTCTTCCCAATTTTTAATTGCCAATTTTAAATTATTAATCAAACCATGCTCTGGCGCCAGCACCATATAAGTTACGCCAAAAAGTGTATCCGGCCGCGTGGTAAAAACTTTAATTTTTACTGGTTCGCGAACCGCGGACAGCGAACCGCGGACAGCGAATTCTAACTCTGCTCCCTCACTCCGGCCGATCCAATTTTTTTGCATCAGCTTAATCGGCTCGGGCCAATCAATTGTATCCAAATCATTGAGCAGTCTATCAGCATACTGAGTCACTTTAAAAAACCACTGCTCTAGGTCTTTTTGCACCACTTCGTTGTGACAACGTTCGCATTGACCGGCGACCACCTGCTCATTAGCTAGTACTGTCTGACAAGAATTACACCAATTAACTTTGGCTTTCTTTTTGTAAGCTAAACCGTTTTTATAGAGCAACAAAAAAAACCACTGCGTCCATTTGTAATATGCTGGATCAGAAGTTTTAATTTCGCGTGACCAGTCATAACTCAGGCCCAGCGACTGGATCTGGCGTCGAAAAGTTTCAACACTTTTGTCAGTCGTTATCTGTGGATGAACTTTTTGCTTGATGGCAAAATTTTCCGCTGGTAGGCCAAAAGCATCCCAACCCATCGGGTGTAAGACATCATAACCATTGAGTCGCAGATAACGGGAATAAATATCCGTCGCGGTGTAACCCTCAGGATGACCAACGTGTAAACCAGCGGCTGACGGATAAGGAAACATATCCAAAATATATTTTTTCTTTTGGGGACTCTTGGGCGCTTGGTTAATTTTCTCCTTAGCCCAATATTTCTGCCACTTGGCTTCTATCTCTTGATGAATATACTTATCCATAATTAGTTTAATTCCTGCTCCGCTTGTCTTAATTCTGCTAAACGTTTTTTGATCGCCTCAACATCATGCGGCTTAATGATATAATGATCAGGCATTTCTATGTCCTGAAAAATTACTTCAGCTTTATCAGCTAAATCAGGTAAATGCCGAACTAACTCTGTTTGGAGTTGAGATTTGGGCATATTAACAATTTCCATTAAAAACCGCTCCTGGGGACTTATTTTTTCGGTGTCACGGCCAGTTTCAGCAGTAGACATATTCATATGATTAAAATAAGAATTAATTTATCTAAAATAAGCTAAATTTTAGCCTTAAATAAGAGTATTATTAGTTTAGCGGTTTTTAGCCTTTTTTGCAACCTCTTTAATCGGCCGAAAGCACTGGCGATGCAAGGGGCAAAGGCCGTATTTTTGGATCATTTCCTGATGAAGCTTGGTGCCATAACCTTTGTGCTGCTCAAAGCCGTATTCTGGGTATATTTTGGCTAAATTTAGCATTAAATCATCACGATAAACCTTGGCAATAATCGAAGCGGCCGCAACTGAAATCGAAACTTGATCCCCGCGAACCACGACTTTAAACGGCGTCCGAAAAGCAATCCGGCCAACATAGTCGGTCAAAATATAGTCGGGCTTAATTTGTAGGTTCTGGATTGCCCGCTTCATCGCGGTTTTATTAGCCATTTGCAAGCCCAGTTGATCAATTTCTTGGCTGCTGACTTCACCAATCGCCCAGGCAAGGCAATTCTCTTTTAGCCAACTACTTAGCTCTTGCCGCCGCTTTGGGGTTAATCGTTTAGAATCGCGAATTTCTTCACTAACAAAATTAGGAACATCTAAAATTATGGCGCCAGCCACCAACGGACCCGCCCATGGCCCCCGGCCCGCTTCATCAATGCCAGCGATCAAAGAATAACCTTGGCTGAGTAATTCGTTTTCGAGTTGGAAGGTTGGATTCATGGTTAGATTATAACAAGAAAGCCAAAAAACAAAAAAGTAAAAAATGCGGGAATAAAAAATGGGAGGCGGACGACCGCGCTCCCGGGATGCACTTATTCGGCTTTTTTGCTCAGGGTGATCCTCTTACACCCCTTGATGGCCGTGAGCCGATGGCGGCGTGGGATGGTCTTGGTGACCTTGTTTAGGACAGCCTCAAACTGCCCGGTGTCCCTGCCAACGCAACGGATAAAGGCCAGGTCATGATTCGCGACGAGTGTTCCAGCATCAACATCCAACACTGCCGCGAAAGTCAACACCGCCTCAAGCGGTATATCCTGCCAATCAGTAGATTCTCTCTCAATTGGAGAATCAGCTTCAAATTCCTCGGTGATGGTGGCGATCAAATCACCTCGAAGCACTGCCCAAAAAACAAAACCATCACCCAGTTTAGCTTCGATGCCAGCGTCGTCGAGAAGACGACAAAAATTTTCCACCTCTCGGAAGGTCAAACTGCCGTACTTGTAACCCACTGACTTCACCGACGGCAAACCTTCCTGATCAGCCAAAAAGGCTAAAATCCTACGGCCGTGAGCTTTTGCCACTCTCGCCAGCTCTTCCAAATCCGCCAAACGGTAGTCTCTCCGATACTCTCTCATAGCATCCTCCTTTCCGACTAGTTGCCGGAAATCCGATTTGCCACCTACCCGGTAGCTGGGATCTGCTTTGTTTGAGCAGTATATTTATTCCTAACACAAATAATATAAAAAGTCAATGATAACAAAAAAACAAGATTTGTTCTCTTGCTTTCTTATTTTCTTGTTTTTTTATTCTTTTTTCTCCGCACTAGCAATAATTGAATCAAAAAATTTTTCTACTGAATCATCGCCAAAAAAATCAACTTTTGATTTTATCCCATCACATCCACTACCAATTAACACATGAAAAGCCAAGTAATCGCGAGCATCAGAATATTTAGCCAATAAGTCTCTAGCCAAATCATCAAATTTCGTCTGAGCTTCTTTGCGACCAATCATGTCACAAATCCGCTCATTCTTTGTCTTGAGATGCTCTAACATCATTTGTTGTTCTAACTCGGGATTTTCTGGATTAGTCATATATCTAATAGCCTCTAATTTTCATTGCTACCGCCACCCGCTTGATGCCCAAAATAAAAGCAGCGGTGCGCAGATCAATTTTCTTTTCTTTGGCGATTGATTCAACACTAATAAAAGCTTTATCCATGACTACTTTTAGCCGTTTAGCCACTTCTTCTTCACTCCAATTTTCCCGATGCAGGTTTTGCAACCACTCAAAATAAGAAACCGTCACCCCGCCCGCATTAACCAAAACATCGGGGACAACAATTATCCCCCGCTTGTTTAATTTAACATCCGCTTCGGGCGTGGTTGGGCCATTGGCAATTTCCAAAATTACTTTAGCTTTGATCTTGCCGGCGTTTTGGGCCGTAATCTGATTTTCCAACGCCGCCGGGATCAAAATATCACACGGCATTTCTAAAAGCTTGGCGCTAGCCATATGTTTATGTTCCACTTCATCACAAACCGAACCAGTGCAGTAATAACCATCAACCAAGCCTTTTTGTTTTTTAATCTTCATTGTGCTTTCTGGGTGGAAAGAATCACCATTGGGTGAGTAGATACCGCCTTTAGAATCAGCTAAGCCAACTACACGGTAGCCAGCTCGATTAACCAGCTGAGCAATATGATAACCGGCATTACCAAAACCTTGGATAATCACTCGCAAACCACCTTTTGACTTTCGTACGGGCAAGTCGCGACTTGCCCCTGCTTTCATTTTCTTAACCACGTTTTCTAAAACATAGAACGCACCCTGAGCTGTCGCCGTATCGCGACCAAGCGACCCGCCGATTTCTACCGGTTTGCCGGTCACAACGGCTGGTACTGGATAACCTTTAATTTTGGAGAACTCATCCATGATCCAAGCCATAATCTGCGGATTAGTATAAACATCGGGCGCCGGCACATCTTTAAGCGGGCCAATATATTCCTGAATCGCCTGAACATAGCCTCGAGTCATCCGTTCCAGCTCGCCAACGGACATTTTTTTGGGATCAACTTTGATCCCGCCTTTACCGCCGCCAAAGGGGATATCCACCACGGCGCATTTGACCATCATCCAAAAAGCCAAGGCCTTAACCTCATTAATATCCGATTGCGGATAATAACGGATGCCACCCTTAAACGGACCACGAGCATCATTATACTGCACCCGATAGCCTTCAAAATTCTTGATCTGGCCATTATCCATCTTAACTGGCACAGTAAAATGTAACGCTCGCTTGGGTGAACGAAGTTTATCCAAAATCTCCGGATCAAGATCAAGATATTTGGCAGCCAAGTCTAGTTGTTTTAAAGCGTTGGTAAATGGGTTGGCAGTTCGCGGTTCGCGGTTCGCGGTTCGCATATACAAAGTTTAGAAAATTTTAATATTGAATATTTTATACTAGTTTTATTAACTAATTAGCAAATACAACTTTATGATGATTAAATCATACAAAGACCTACTCGTCTGGCAGGTAGGAATTGAGCTAGTAATAGCTACCTATGAGCTAACAGAGCAATTCCCGAAAAAAGAACAATTTGGACTAACCTCGCAGATTAGAAGAGCCTCAATCTCTATCCCATCTAATGTCGCCGAGGGTTATCAACGTAAAACTGATGGGGAACTTTTACGTTTCTTATTGATTGCTCTCGGTTCGGCCTCTGAACTAGAAACTCAACTTTTTTTAGCCAAAAAATTGAAAATGACATCCGAGGAATACTTTCTAAGAATAGATAATTTGTTAACACGAGTACTCCAGCTTACCAACTCTTTTATCAATAAACTACGCAAGGATACCGGGCGAACAGCGAACCGCGGCCAGCGAACCGCGGCCAGCGAACCGCAACAAACTAACCGCTGACCTTTAAATATTGCTCCAGCCCCCGGGCAAACACCATCATCGCTTCTTTTAACTCCTTAGTATTCAAAACGTAAGCGATTCTAATTTCATTTTGGCCTTTGCCCGGCGTGGAATAAAAATCCTCGGCTGGCGTGACCATTACTGTTTTACCTTGATAATTAAATTTGGTCAACAGCCATTTGACTAAATCCTCACTATTTCGGACTGGCAACCCGACTATCAGATAAAAGGTGGCTTCCGGCTGGAATAAAGTTAACCCCGGTATTTTCTCAAGTTCACCATAAACAACATCGCGACGCCGGCGGTATTCTAAATTAAGCTTTTTAATATACTGCTTGCTATTTTTCAATACAGGCACAAAAGCCAACTGCTCTAACGTGGGTGAAGAAAGCCGCGCCTGAGCGAATTTTAAAATATTAGCCATCAGCTCTTTATTCGACGAAATTAAACAGCCAACGCGAGAGCCACAAGCCGAAAACTTTTTAGACACGCTGTCAGTAACAATCACCTGCTGACGAACGGCTGGAAAGTCCAACAAACTCGGTGCTCGCTGGCCAATAAAAGTTAGCTCACGGTAGGTTTCGTCAGCGATAATAAACAACCCGCGCTTTTTAGCAACTTTGACTAAAACACTTAATTCTTTTTTGCTGTAAATCCGGCCAGTCGGATTATTAGGATTGATAATTACAATTGCTTTGGTCCGACGGGTAATCTTTTTTCTCAACTCCGCCGCGCTGGGTAGACTAAAATTATTATCTAGTTTTAAAGTGATCGGCACCAGCTTTACCCCAGTCATTTTGGCAAAACTTTTGTAGCTAGAATAACCTGGCTCAAAAATAATTATTTCATCACCCGGATCAGCCACGGCCAGCAAACTAAAAATAATTGCCTCACTGCCGCCAGTGGTGATCATAATATCTTCGGTCTTAACTCTGATTCCCCAATCAGCATAAAACTTTTGCCAGGCTTGCCGCGCGGTTAGGTAACCCAGTGATGGCGCGTAAGGAATTAATCTGTCTTTTTTCTGAAGTTTCAAAATCTCTTGCCAAACCGAAACCGGTGGCAAAATATCGGGCTGACCAATATTAAGCTTAAAAATCTTAAGCCCTTTTTTTTCGGCTGCCTCAGCTAGGGGCAAAAATTTACGGATTGGCGAAGCAATGGTTTGTCGTGCCCGTTTAGAAGTTTGTAACATATCTATTATAAAGTATGCGGCATACAGTATTTAGCATGCAGACGTCGGATACCACCGTTCCTAAAAAATGATCCCTACATACTGCATACCGCATACTGTATACTATTTTTTCTTCTTGCCCCAATCAGGCAAAATCGTCTTACCAGTGGTTTTGGAAATATAATTAGAAGCAGCCAGCGCGGCTTTGGCACCATCGCCAGCGGCGATAACAATCTGTTTGTAAGGCGAAGTGGTTACATCACCCGCCGCAAAAATACCCGCTTGATTAGTCTGACCTCGCTCATCAACAATAATTTGGCCGGCTTCAGTAAGATCAATTAAACCTTTTAGCCAATCGGTTTTGGCAATATGTCCGATCTCCAAAAAAGTTCCATCGACGGCCAACTCAAAATCAGCTTTTTGACCGGTTTTATCCTGAATAACAATTTTTTCTAATTTTTTATCACCTTTAAATCCAACTATATCAACGTCCAAAATCTTCTCTAGATTATCAAAAGTATCTAAACGTTCAACCAAAATAGAGTCGGCGACAAAAACTTCGCGCCGATGGAGTAGATAAACTTTTTTAGCGATTTTGGTTAGCTCAATTACCGCCCCAATAGCTGAATTACCGCCCCCGACCACCGCTACTGTCTTACCCTTGTAGAACGGCGCATCACAAGTGGCACAAAAAGAAATACCCCGGCCCTTAAATTGTTCCTCGCCAGTAACGCCCAAACCACGGGGCGTCAAACCAAAAGCCAAAATAATCGCTACAGTGGTAAACTCTCCCGTATTGGTTCTGACTTGATAACCACCATCAATCAGCTCAATCTTTGTCACTTGGTCAAAAACAAACTGGCCGCCAAATTTTTCCACCTGCTGACGCATTTTAGTGATCAACTCTGGTCCAGAAATAAGGTCTAGGCCTGGATAATTCTCAATCTCGTGAGTCATCGCTACTTGGCCACCAAGGTCTTGAGCGATAATTAGCGTCTTTAGCTCTTTGCGTAAAGTATAAACCGCGGCGGTCAAACCCGCTGGCCCACCGCCAATAATTATCACTTCATATCGAATATTAGACATACAAAAAATTTAATGTTAGTAATAAGCAGTTTACTACATTTAACCTTTTAATTCAAGAATTCAGCGATTTTTGGGCATCCCAAAGGTTCTCTACGAATATAACGCCTCAAAGTTCTAAATCCATTTGGGGTCTGGGGCGCCCGCCTACCCGCTTCGACTCGAATCGGGGCGAGGACTCGACATCTAGTCGAGGCTGGGATGCGGAGCGGAGGAATGACAACCACACAAAACCTGCTCTAAGTCATTCATTACACTCAGAATAAACTCCGTCGAAGGGGTCGGGATGACAATAAAAATAAAGTCGGTGAAATTTACCCTGGATGAGTACAGCGAAGCAAAACTGGTCGTAACAACAATAACAAAAAAGCGGCTCAACACCGCTTTTTAAACCTTGAAGCGTTCTTTATTTAACAATCTTTTCCAACTTCTCCCGGAGAGCTTCTTTAGATTGAACACCAATCATCCGCTCGATTTCCTTACCTTGATTAAAAATAATTAAAGTCGGCACTGACATCACGCCATATTTTTCTGCCGTCTGCGGGGCTTGGTCAACATCGAGTTTAGCAATCTTAACCTGCTTATCTGCCAGCTCTTTAGCTAATTCATCAACAATCGGCCCTAACATCTGACAAGGCCCACACCAAACTGCAAAAAAATCAATTAACACTGGCACGGTCGATTTGAGCACTTCGGCCTCAAAATTATTATCAGTTAAATTTATTTCGGACATACTTTTAGCAATTAATAATTAGTAACTAAAAATAGTTTAGCCGCTAACCACTACTTTACCCGCTTCTCAATTCTTTCCTCGCTGTAAACTTCCAGGATATCGCCAACCATTAGCTCCGTTTTGCCTTCAAGCCTGATACCACAATCTGAGCCGCGCTCAACGTCTTTGACTTCTTCTTTACCAGCCTGCAGGCCGACAACGCGCAGCCGTTCCAAATCAAGGTCATTGCGCTTGAGCCGGACTTTAGCGCCGTTCTCTATTTTACCATTTTTTACCTTGCCGCCAATAATCTGATTATTTTTTACTTTCTTAAAAATCGCTAGAACTTCAACCTTGCCCATCTCTATCTCCCGAATCTCCACCTCAATCATCGAGTTAAGTCGCTCTTTAACTAAGTCTAAAAGTTCATAAATAATTTTGAAAGTTTTAACTTCAATATGTTTTTCTTTAGCAATCTCCACCGCAATCGGCTGAACCAAAACGTTAAACCCCAACACTAAAGCATCCTGGCCCTCAGCTTGTAAAACATCGGTCTCGGTGATATTACCTAACCCTCGACCAATAACTTTGTAGTTTAATCCTTCAGGAAACTCCAGTTTTTCCAAAGACTCAACGATCGCTTCGGCCGAACCCAGGACATCAGTTTTTAAAATAAGTTTTAATACTTTACTTTTTTTGTCTTCTTCCTCGTCCGACTGGCTAGTCGACACCGCTGCTTTTGGTTCAGCCGGAGCAACCCTCTTGTTTTTTCTAACTTCCAGACTCTTGGTTTCGGTGACTATCTCAATAATATCACCAACTTGCGGCGGCAATTTCCAGCCCAAAATCTTGACCGGCATACCCGGCGGCGCTTTGGTGACATCTTTACCTTGCCAATCGCGCATCGCCCGCACTTTACCATAAAAAACACCGCCAACACTTAGAACATCATTAACCTGTAAAGTGCCACACTTAACTAACGCTGTACCAACTGCCCCTTCATTACGATCCAAATGGGCCTCAATCACCACGCCAACAGCTAACCGATCATAATCAGCGGTCATCTTGTCCTTCTCCATATCAGCAACTAAAAGAATAGTTTCCAAAAGCTGATCAATGTTCTGGCGCTGTTTAGCCGAAATCGGCACGCAGACCACCTGACCGCCCCAATCCTCAGGCAATAAATTTTCCCGCGCTAAATCTTGCTTAACTTTTTCAATATTGGCTTCGGGCTTATCAATTTTATTGATCGCTACCACAAAAGGTATCTTAACCGCTTGGATAATTCTAATAGCCTCAATCGTTTGCGGCTTAATCCCATCATCAGCCGCCACCACCAAAATAGCCACATCCGCTACCTTGGCGCCACGCGACCGCATGGAGGTAAAAGCTTCGTGACCGGGCGTATCAATGAACGTAATCGCCCGACCATTTTTAGTTGCCTGATAAGCACCAATATGTTGGGTGATACCACCAAACTCTTTATCAACCACATTAGTTTGTCTAATTGCATCGAGTAATTTAGTCTTGCCGTGATCAACGTGGCCCATTACCACGACGATTGGCGGCCGCGGTCGCAGATTGCTCTGATCACCGGCCGCTAAAATTTCTTTTAATTTATCGTCATTAGATAAATCAGCTAATTCATCAGGCGCCTCGGTTTTTTCTACTTTGAGGCCCAAATCTTCAGCAATGATGGCTGCCGTGTCAAAATCAATTCGCTCGTTAAGCGTCGCTAAAATGCCGTTACCCATTAATTCTTTAATCACCTGATTGATTGGCAAACCAATCTTCTCGGCAAACTCTTTAACGGTTAAAATTGCCGGCAAAACAATCGGCCCACTCTGTTCCATCTGCTGTTTGCGTTCTTCTATTTGTTTTTGCTTGAGCTCAGCTAATTTTTTGGCCTCATAGGCGCGATAGAGCCGGGGCCATTCTTTAAGAATTTTTTGGGCCACCCGCGGATCAATCTTAATCGCCCGCTGACCAATATCAAAACCAAACTGCGGCAACAGCTCGAATAATTCTTTAGTATTGACTCTTAATTTGCGGGCTAATTCAGTAACATTCATTAAGGCTGGATTATTTTAAATTAAGTATAAATAAGTTTATCTTGTTTGCAGTGATAAGTCAATTAAGATATTATGAGAACGAATATGTTTATACTTATCAATAAACCCGCCGGTTGGACATCGCATGACGTGATTGGCCGGCTGCGCCGGATTACTGGCGAAAAACGCATTGGCCACGCCGGCACGCTTGACCCCTTTGCCACCGGTCTTTTGATTGTGGCCATTAGTCGCGAATCAACCAAACAAATCGATCAATTTGTAAAACTAAACAAAGAATATCTAGCCACAATTAAACTCGGCGCGACTACTGATACTTATGATAAAACTGGAAAGATACAGAAAAGCAAAGAAGCAATAAAACAAGAAAACAAAAATATTAAAAAGGCTTTAGAATCGTTCATTGGCCCCCAGTTGCAGATCCCGCCAATGTTTAGCGCCAAAAAAGTAAACGGCAAAAAACTCTACGAATTGGCCCGACGAGGCAAGGAAATTGAGAGAAAACCGAGCCAGATTAATATTACTGATTTAGAAATTATTGACTATCACTGGCCGGATTTGAAAATTAAAGTTAACTGCTCCTCTGGCACCTATATCCGCAGCTTGGCCCATGATCTGGGAATTAAGCTGGGTTGCGGCGGGTATTTAGAAGAATTAACTCGAACTAAAATTGGTAATTTTGATTTAAAAAATGCAATTACTCTAGATAAATTAACACCGGAAAACTGGCAAACGCTAGTTCATAGTACAGAGTACACAGTACCCAGTATCTAAATTCCCTCTTTTTTATTATAATACCCCATTCCTTAAGAAAACTGGGGGTATTAGTATCTATGTATTATGTACTCTGTATGGAGTTTACCCTGAGCAAAGCGAAGGGTACTATTTTTATAAATGAAGAAGGACCTTTCGCGTGGTTAGCTAGGGTCCTTCGTTAATGGCATTTTGGCCGTGAACGCTGGCCCGCCTAGACTCGCGTCTGGCGAGGCTGGGAAGCGTTTCTGGCACTGGACTAAGCTCAGCAAGCGGGGGCTGAACTCAGACCGAGTAGGTGCCGCTGTGATCAGGGCACCGACGGCGGAACAATGGAAAAGCCGATGGTCCAGTACGTTCTCTGATAGTACTGTTTGTCGGGTTCCTGTTCCGTGGTTGGCATGTCCTCGTTGAAACCGCGGAGACGGCGATAGGCCTCGCGGTTGTCCGGATCGGTGTAATGGGCGACGTCAACGAGTGCGCCGCCCCACAACCGTAGCCTCCAGCCCGTGCTGGGATAAGCCAGGTTGAACCCGATGGTCGGACCGACGAGAAATTTCCACCCCTCGTCGTCCGGAAGAAACTTGCAGGCGGTCTCCTCGTCGATCACGTCGTGATCGACGCGTTCGAGGATGGCGCGCTCGCTGGCCGTTTGGTAGTGGTACCATCTGGCCATGACGCCGAGGAAGGCAATGCGGTGGATCTCGTACCCCGAGCGGGCTTCGAGCAGGATCCGCTCCAAGGGCTCGTTGCCGTAATCGGGCATGTAGTGCCCGTCCACGGCGAATTCAAACCCATGAGTGGTCACGAAGACTCCCGGATGGAGATCAAACGTGACTGCCATGGCGCCAGCGCCGCCCACCCCGCCGAAGAGGTGGACATTGAGGATTCCGCTGAACCCGCGATAGACCATTCCCAGGCCACCTTGGGTCAACGGATATGCCCCATCCAGGTCGAAGTACATCGGATCATCCCAGTTATGAGAGATGACGACCCGACCTTCGAGGGCCAACGCGACGTTGTGCGGCCCATCCTTGGACAGGTAATACATCGCGTCAATGTCCGCGATGATCGGGCCGGCCTTCTCGCTCTCGGCGTGGGCGATGGTGGCGGTGAACAGGATGGACAACAGGACGATACAGACGATACAAATGATGCGTTTCATGGGTTGCTCCTTATCGCTTTTCGGTGATAGTGTCGTCAGATTCGATCTTTCTTACCCGGACTATGACTAACCGGGTAATAGCCATAACGGCCAGGCTGATGCCCAACCAGATTGCCGCGTCGGCCCGCTGCCCGCTGATAAAAATCAGTCGCAGCAGGTGCTGGAACGCGCACGGGAACATCAGAACGAATATGACCCAACAAATTTGGGCAGTGATTCTCAAAAACATGACTTGCCTCCGTTGATTCGTGTGATTCGTGTTATCTTTGAACAAACCTGACGGTTTGTCCGTTTTTTCCGCTATATGTAAGCAGATTCAAAATCTGCCTATTGGAAGGTACAATCACCCTCGCTTTAGCCTGAAATGGCTAATTTGAGTGTGACAATATATAATAGCATAGTTTGAGATAAAAGTCAATGAAAACCACCAAAAAACAGCTTAATTTAGCTATTTTTTGGGTTTTGACAGCCTAAAATAGCAACGGTGCGGGCCCAATCCCGGACACCCCCTCCTAACCTCCCCCTTTGCAGGGGGAGGGCCGGTCTCCTCCCCTGCTAAGGGGAGGAACAAGGTGGGGTGTCCGGGATTGGGCCTGCACCGACGTTAGCATTTCAAAAAACGGTCCTTTCGGGCCGTCTACTGTGTACTGGGTACTCGGTACTATGGACTAAATTAATGTTTAAACGCCCTAATCCCAGTGAAAACCATCACCAAACCCTGTTCATCCGCCGCTTTGATTACTGTTTCGTCATTAATCGACCCACCCTGTTGGGCGATAACCGCCACACCGGCTTTAGCAATCAATTCGATACTATCAGGAAATGGAAAAAAACTATCTGAACAAAGCACGCTGCCTTTAACCTTATCACCAGCTTTTTTAATCGCAATCTCCACCGAATCAACTCGCGACACCTGACCGCAACCCACGCCGAGCGTGGTTTTATTTTGGGAGATTAAAATAGCGTTAGAATTCATATTCTTCATCACTTGCCAGTTAAATAATATTTCCTCAATCTGGGCTTTAGTCGGTTGATTTTCAGTTACTACCTTCAAGTCCTCTTTTTTCAAATGATAAGTGTCATAATCTTGAATCAACATCCCACCCTCTACTTGCCGCAGGTTTAAACCGATCTTTTCTGATTTAATTTCTCCCAGCTCAAGAATTCTAATATTCTTTTTTTGCTGCAAAATTTCTAGCGCCCCAGCTTCGTAGCTTGGCGCCATCACTATTTCGGCAAACACTTTATTGATCGCTTCAGCGATTTTTTTGGTTAGTGGCCGGTTGAGCGCGATTACCCCGCCAAAAGCCGACTTACTATCCGCGTCATAAGCTTGCTGAAAAGCAATATCAATATTTTGGTGGACTGATACGCCGCAGGGGTTACCATGTTTAACCACCACCGCCACTGGCTCAATAAATTCTTTAACAATATTTAGAGTGCGATCGGCATCAACAATATTATTAAACGACAATTCTTTGCCGTGCAAAATTTTAGCGTTAATCACATTACAGCCACTATTATCAATCTCTTTATACGCCGCGGCGGCTTGATGCGGGTTTTCACCATAACGACAGTCATAAAACTTTTGATAATTTAAATTGAGTTGAGCGGGAAATTTGCTATCGGTCACCGGCCACCGGCCACCGGCTGATAGATAATTATAAATTGTTGAATCATAAAGCGCCGTATGAGCAAAAGCGCGTTGCATCAATTGCTCACGCAGTTCATAGCTCAAGCCGCCTTTAGTTTTGAGCTCGGCCAACACTTCCGCGTAGTCCGCCGGATCAACCACCACGCCAACCCAGCCACAATTCTTGGCCGCGGCGCGCACCATGGTCGGTCCGCCAATATCAATATTTTCAATCACTTCATCCAAACTAACGCCGGACTTCTTAATCACTTGCGAAAATGGATAGAGATTAACCACCACTAGATCAATAAATTCGATCCCCTGACTTTTGGCCACGACTTGGTGCTCTTTATTGTCGCGCAAGGCTAAAATGCCACCGTGAATCTTGGGGTGCAAGGTTTTGACCCGACCGTCCATCATCTCGGGAAAACCAGTGTAGTCGCTGACTTCTTTAACCTTGATTTTAGCTTCTTTTAATTTTTTAAATGTCCCGCCGGACGACAAAATCTCCACGCCCATCTTATCTAGCTCTTGAGCGAACTCGACTATGCCGGTCTTATCAAAAACTGAGATAAGAGCGCGTTTGATTTGAACTAGTGATTGATTCATAGATATTACTGTTCGCTAACTGCGATTTGTTTAAATTACTATTTATTAATATCGTTTTTTATACTCACTCAAATGAAACAACAAAGATGAAGTAAAATTATTGTTTAATTTTGCTTCCAACTTCAGTTTATCAGTATCAACAAAAAAACATCTCGCCACTTCGTTCGGATCAGGTCTAAATGGACCAGAGTCGACTATTCTAAAAACAGTGTGTAGCTCATGTTCTTGATCATTCTTATACTGTACTTTATACAACTCTTCAAATCTAACATCTTTAAAAGGCTTTTTACTACTATATAACTCTTCCCAATACTCTCGTTGTGCCCCCACTAAATAAGTTTCCCCTGCTGCCACATGGCCACCGGGGAAACAAAATTTACCTGGATTGGATCCCTTAGTAGCGCTACGTTTAGTAACTAGAATCTTCTTGAGAGAATCATCTTCAAAAACTAAAAGAGCGCTTCCTCGATGGAGCAGATAATCAGCATGACATTTAGACCTTAACGCCTGACCAGTTACCTGGTCGTTCTGGTTGACAACATCAACTAATTCGTCGGACATAATTATTATTTAACGCAATCTTTTAGAATTTTAAACACCTTCTTACTAGCATCCATTTCTGCTTCGACGCCTATCGGCAATATAGTACTCGGACATTTGTGCCCAAACTCATAAATCTTTAATATCGGAAAATTATAATCTTTAGTTATATCCAATAAAATATTCTCAAAAAGTATTCTACCACCATCGGGACGAAACTCCTTTTGTTGGTGATCGAGATGATAATAATCACCAACGATAATCCCATTAATTTTATCAAAAATTCCCGCTTGCTTGTACTGAGTCAATAGCCAGATTGATTTTTTGATATTTATATCATACTCCTCCATTAATAAAATAGAATCTCTAACATCAGGAAAATATTTGGTGCCAAGAAGTTTTAAAAAACAAATAATATTACCGCCCAACATTTTTCCCGTCGCTTTGCCCTGGCGGACAGTTTGCCATTTGGATATTTGACCAACATTTAAATCACCATCAATCAATCTTTTTTTAAACTCGTCTTGAGAAAATTTAGAATCAAAATATTCATTTTTATTACCCACCTTAGCATCGGGACCGTGCATCGTGACTAGCCCCGTCATTTTATAAATCGCGTTAAGAAAAACCGTGTTGTCGCTCAACCCGATAAATATTTTAGGATTGTTTTTTATCATTGTAAAATCTAAATAATCCAGAACTTGATTAGCCGTATTACCGCCCGTGGCACACCAAATAGCCTGGACCCTATGATCAGCAAAAAATTTATTAATATCATCCGCCTTTTCTTGTGGAGTACCAGCGGAAATACCATATTTATCAATCTTTCTGGCATTTTTGCCCCAAACAGCATTCAACCCAAAATCTTGCTTAAGTATATTAATGGCATTATCAACCAATTTTTCTTTACCTTTATTTAAAAAACTAGAAGGACAAACCAAACCTATAGTATCACCTCTTTTTAATCTTTTCGCTAACATAAATATTATTTTAATCCGTCTATCCACTGATCAAATCTTCCACCGACTTCTTCCAGATGTCCGTTAAAATCATGATCACCGCCTTTTATAATATGCATTTCTTTCGGCCCGGACAGTTTATTAAATAACATCTGCTGGTGCGCTGGCGAAACAATCTTATCACTATCGCCAACTAGCATCAAAACAGGCATAGTGAGCTGGTCGGCCTTGGGCAATAAATCATATTTTAGCCGATCAACCGCATGCGACCAGGGCAGTTTTCTAACTTGGCCAGGGACGGTCGTGCTTTCCCTAATCTGCCAGCCGCTCTCTTCCCAGTCTTTAAGTTGCTCCGGCGTGTACATTTCCAGGCTTAGTTTACCAGAAACCATGCTAGATATTAGGGCCAAGACTCTGACTTTGGTTGGATTATTCTCGGCATAAAAGCCAACACACAGACCACCCATGCTGCTGCCGGCTAAACAAAAAGGCTCTTGATACCACGATTGGGTCTTAGCCCAATTTATTACATCTTCCAAATCTTCATAGTAATTAGTCACCGTGGCGTCTTCATAATTGCCATCGCTTTCACCACAGGAATTGGTAGAATCAAAGCGCACTACGGTGTAACCGTTATTTCGGGATGCTTTTGCAAAAGTAGCCACCATCGGTCGTTCTTTAAATCCGCCCAAACCGTGCATAATAAAGCTAGGCCTTTTTGATCTTGCGCCTCTTCAACCAGAACAACCACTTTTTGCCCATGACGATTTTGAATATTCATTTTCTCCATATATTACTCTTTGGCCCAAAAATCAATATTAAAATCTTTTAGCTTCTCCACTATACTGGCGATTGGCAACCCGACGATGGCATAAAAATCACCTTCCATTTTATCGATCAACAGACCACCAATCTCCTGTAGGGCATAAGCACCCGCTTTATCCAATATACCACTATGCTGCAAATAACTATCAACTATCTTGTCATCTAACTTTTTAAAATAAACTTTTGCTTGGCTAAAATCAGAAAATTCTTGGCTGTCTCTAATAAGACTAAACCCAGTGTACACCAGATGACTTCGGCCGCTTAGTTTCTGCAACATGACTTTAGCCTCGGCAATATCGCGCGGTTTACCAATTACTTCGTTGCCTAAAACAACAATCGTGTCACCGCCCAGTACTACCCGACCGGGATTTTTAGCAGCCACGGTTCGAGCTTTGCCTAAAGATAAAAATTTAACTAGCTCTGATGGCTCTAAATTCAGAGTCATATCTTCTTCGTAGTCGCTCGGTATTACTTCAAAATCGATGCCCATTTTCTCTAAGACCATCTGCCGCCGGGGCGAGATTGAGGCTAAGATGATCTTATCCATAATAATTTATTTAATCACCACCTGGCCATCAACAACGTTGATTTTACCTTCAGCAAAAAGCCGAACGGCTCGACAAATTACATCTTGCTCGGCCGCCTGGACTTTGTTTTTGAGTGACTCAACAGTTTCATCGGACGCGACATCAACTTCTTGCTGCAAAATAATTGGCCCAGCATCAGCTTGCTCGGTAATAAAATGCAAAGTACAGCCGGTTTTTTTAACGCCAGCCTTGAGTACTTCTTCGTGGACATTCTTATCCATACCGCCAGCAAAAGCGGGCAAAAGCGACGGATGAATGTTCATGGTTTTATTACCCCAAGCATCCACAAACGACTTGGATAAAAAGCGCATATAGCCGATTAGTAGAACCAGATCAATTTTTTTCTCGGCCAACACCCTTATTAATTCGCGATCAAACTCCTCGCGGCTCTTGCCGGTGCCATTAATAAAAATCGCTTCGATATTATTTTGCCCAGCTCGGGCTAGGGCGCCCGAGTCAGCTTTATTGGAAATAAAACAAACAACCTCAGCTGGAATTTTACCGGCCTGAGTTTCTATAATTAACTGCTGCGAGGAAGTGGCATTAGTGGAGGCTAAGATAGCGACCCGCAGTTTAGACATATTTAATAAAATTTTTAAATCTATTTAATATCCAATATTCCACACTATTAATAGGGTTGTGGGCCTACGCCTGGCGGCGATATTTAGGGTTGACTCCTGAATACGGGGGTTCGATTCCCCCTGGGTCCACGCCCCGATTGACAAAGTGATAAAACTAACGATATAATAATGATGGAGTCAACCTTGAATACCGCTCAAATCCCCGGCAACGGGGATTTGTTTTGTTTTAGCTTTTTAACTCTTCAATATGATCAACCCGCTTTTGCAGTAATGCAGCCGTACCAATATCTTTTCGATAAAAAATTTTACCCTTGACCGCGGCCACACCAGACTGAGCGATCCTTTCGGCGTCAGCTAAAGTACCAGCCACACCCACCATCGCTACCGCGCGCGAACCAGTCATTATCATTTGACCATTTTGTTCCTCAACTGAACCTAAATACATTTTAACGTTTCGAGGAACTGAGCTTAAATCAATTGGCTCGCCTTTAAGTGGCGCATCGGGATAACCCTCGGGCACAACATATTTACACACCGTCGCCTGTTCGGAAAATTCTAACTTGATTTTACCTAAAGTGCCACTAATAATCCGCTGGCAGACTTCTACCAAATCGCTAGCCAGAATCGGCATAATATTCTCGGCCTCGGGATCGCCAAACCGGGCGTTATACTCAATCAACCGTACGCCATCTTTGGTCACAATAAAACCGCCGTACATTACACCTTTATAAAATTTTCCAGTTTCTTGTTTTATCGCCGCGGCCATCTGACGCGTGATCTCTAAACCGACGTTAACATCTTCTGTCTTTAAAAACGGTAATAAATGGTTGGCGTCAGTGTATGAACCCATGCCGCCGGTATTTGGTCCTTGGTCGCCATCATAAGCCCGCTTGTGATCCTGGGCCGGTGGCGTCGCTAGTACTGTTACTCCATCAGTTAAACACTGCAAAGAAAATTCTTCACCAACAAATTTTTCTTCAACCACCACGGCGCCATCTTCTTTAATACATTCCACGGCGTAGTCAAAGCCATCATCAATCCCTTGCAAATGTTCGCCAACTACTTTAACGCCTTTACCGCCATGCAAACCATCGGCCTTGACTACAAACTGACCACCGAGCGACTGCATAAATTCTTTGATGCCAATAGTGGACTTAAAAACCTGATAGCGTGGATTGCCCGGGATATTATATTTTTTCATCAGATTGCGCGTAAATGATTTGGAAGTTTCTAGTTGCGCTAATTCTTGATATGGACCGACGGATGGGATACCGGCTTTTTCTAAGGCATCAACGACGCCAGTCGAAAGCGGCGCTTCGGGACCCATGATGCTAAAATTAATTTGATTATCCTGAGCAAATTTAACAATTTTATCCAATTCGCTATATTTACCAACCTCAAACTTCTCCGACAACGAGATTAAACCCGGATTGCGGCTGGATAAATAAGTAAATAATTTAATATTTTGAGGCGAACGCTTGAGCGCTTCGGCTATCGCGTGCTCCCGGGCGCCATTACCCACGAGTAGAATATTCATATTCGTAACATATACATTAGTATGCAGGGATAAGTATGTAGTATGCAGGGGTTAATCCCCACGAATGGCGGGGCCTAAACCCTGCATACTACATACTATATACTAGATACTGACCTAAAACATCATCTGCTCATTAAGCGGGATTTTATCTTGTTTAGCCTTATCGGCTGAACGCTCTTCTTCAATCTGCTGTAAGACCTTTTCATCAACATCGCCAGTTGGGTATTCACCACTAAAGCAGGCTGTGCAGAGTTTAATAATTTTATGATCGCCTTTACGAGTAACCGCCTCAACTAAATCACTTAAATCCTGATAAATCAAAGCATCAGCGCCAATACTTTTACAGATTTCTTCTTCGTTTAGATTATTAGCAACAAATTCCGCCCGGGTCGGCATATCAATGCCATAGACACACGGCCAGCGTAAGGCTGGCGCGGTCGAAGCCAGATAAACTTTTTTGGCACCATGTTTACGCACCAGACTAACAATCTGCTGTGAAGTATTACCACGAACGATACTGTCATCAACAATCAAAACATTCTTATCATTAATCTCTAGATCAATCGGCGATAGTTTGTGACGGACTGATTTTTTACGTTCAGCCTGACCAGGCATAATAAAGGTGCGGCCAATAAACTGATTTTTGACTAAACCTTCAGTATAACGGACACCCAGATTATGGGCACAAGACAACGCCGCCACATTAGCCGTCGAGGGTGCAGGTATTACTACATCAATCGGCAAGTCGGGGTAGAGTTTCCTGATTTTATTAGCTAAATTTTGGCCCATGCGCAGCCGTGCTCGATGAACGCTCACCCGATCCAACATGGCATCCGGTCGCGCGAAATAGACATACTCAAAAATACAAGGTCGGCGTTCTTTCTGACCAACAATCTTGCTGTGGACTTCGTGTTTGGTATCAATGAAGATCACCTCACCTGGCTCAACATCACGAACATACTCAAACCCCAAAATATTAAACATCGTGTTTTCGGAAGCAAAAATATATTCGATTTGAAAATCTTTTTCCCGTTTACCCATCACTAGTGGCTTGATGCCATAAGGATCGCGAAAAACCAACAAACCTTTATTAGCAATATAAGCTACCGAAGAATAAGCACCTTTAGCTCTTCTATAAATCGTTTCCACGGCTTTAAAAACATCAGCCTCAAAATTTTTACCATTATTCCGGCGCAGACCATCTGCGAGAAGATTAAGCAAAATTTCGGCGTCACAGTTAGAGTTAACATGACGGAGATCTTTCTCACTTAGTTCTTGCTTTAACTGAGTAAAATTATGGAGGTTGCCATTATGAGCTAAGGTGATACCATAGGGCGACTCAACATAGAACGGCTGAGCGTCTTCATAATTATTTCCACCAACAGTAACGTAACGAACATGACCAATACCCACATTACCTTTAAGCCGCATAACGTCTTTCTCCCGAAAAATATCACGCACTAAACCCAACCCTTTTTTCATATGAAACTGACCATCAAAAGTACAGATGCCACAAGCATCTTGACCGCGATGTTGTAAAGCTAAAAGACCATCATAGATATCAACCACTGCGTCTTTATTAGCCATGATCCCGACGATACCACACATAATATAGTAAATTTAAGAATTAAGATTCAAGATCAAAGAAAAATTAACATCCTTAGATCGTAAATTTTGAATCCTAAATTTACTATTTAACCAACCTCTTTACTAACTCAACTGATAAACCAATATATGTCTCCGGGGTTAGCTCTAATAACTTTTCTTTCTCTTTTTTATCAATCTCTAAACCCTTAATGAACTGGCACATTATTTCTTTTGTCACTTTCTCGCCCCGCGTTAGTTCTTTCAACTTTTCATACGGTTTCTGATAGCCAAGCTTACGCAGAGTGGTTTGGACGGCTTCAGCTAGAACTTCCCAATGGTTATCTAGCTCAACCCGAATACTCTTGGTATCAACCTCTAATTTTTCTAAACCAGTCAAAGTATTTTGATAAGCAACTAAACTATAAGCTAAAGCCACACCCTGATTACGTGAAACAGTACTGTCGGTTAAATCGCGCTGCAACCGGCTAACCGGCAGTTTATCCGCCATAAACCGCAGTAGGCTATTGGCTAACCCCAGATTACCTTCGCTGTTTTCAAAATTAATCGGATTGACCTTGTGGGGCATAGTTGAAGAGCCAACTTCGCCGGCTTTCTTGTGTAGCTTAAAAACACCACGGCTAATATAGAGCCACATATCTTGATCCAAGTCTTTGACTATATTATTAGTCCGAGCAATGGCATCATACATCATCGCACTAACATCGTGTGATTCAATCTGGGTGGTAAGTAAATTGGGGTTAAAACCCAGCAACTTAATAAAACGCTCAGAAAATTTGAGCCAATCAACCTGCGGGTAAACTAAATTAGCCGCCGCGTAATTACCCACGGCGCCATTAAGTTTACCTTCTAATTTAATTGCTCGCAGCTGGTCTAGACTGCGCGACAAACGAGAATAAAATACGGCCATTTCTTTACCCAGAGTCGTTGGTGTCGCGGGCTGGCCATGGGTTAGGGCTAATAACGCCACACCACGGTTGGCCTGAGCTAATCTTTTGATTACTTTTAAAATATCCTCAATAGCTGGAATAATCTCTTTTTCTACTCCGTTCCGGAGCATCAAAGTATAAGCTAAATTATTAACATCTTCGCTAGTTAGGCCAAAATGAACAAACTCTAAATTCTTGGTTATTTTTAGCGCGGTCAATTTTTCTTTAATAAAATATTCCACTGCCTTAACATCATGATTAGTGGTTTTCTCAATCTCCTTGATTCGTTCCGCGTCGGCTAGACAAAACTTAATATACAAGTTGACTATTTTTTTAGTCTCCTGACTATTATACCTTTTAACTTCTTTGATCTGTGGTTCCCGACCCAAGGCTAATAAATATTCAACTTCAACCAACACTCGATATTTCATTAAAGCACCTTCACAAAAATAACCAGCTAATTTACCGATTTGATTAGCATAGCGGCCATCAAGGGGAGAAATTGTCTGAAGCGAATTTAAGGTCGACATATATTCTAATTAAAATTTAGCCTTCATCTTTTTAATCGCCGCGTTGGTTTTCGTTTTTAACTTTTTATCGGCTAAACCCAAAATGCGAATCGCGGCCAAAGCGGCGTTAGCCGGATCAAGCACCATCAAGACCGGAGTATCAGAGGGCATCTGCAAAGTTGAATGCATATTTAATAAACAATCTTCTTTGGATTTAAACGGCGGACAGGCAATCACCGGATGGATTGAATTAGCCGCCACCACACCGGACAGACCATTGGACCGGCCGGCAATCGTAATATAGCAAATCGCTTCATCACTCGTATTATGTTTTCTAATAATAGCTAAGACTTTCTCCGGCACTTTATGCGCCGAAGCCACGTGTAGAGCGTGTTTAACGCCAAATTGGTTTAAAACGGAAATAATTTTTTGGGCGTGCTCTTTATCAGACTCACTGCCCATGATTATTGGGACTAACATAAGTTTAAAAAATTAATTGATTTCTTCAAAATCACCGGTTTTAGTATTTTTGGTTACCTTACCGCCGACAAAACATTTACCATTCATAGTGACATAAGCGCCGAAGGGTAATGTTTGGACAAAAGCCATAGCACAGCCTAGATTAAATAAACCATCAGAACTACCAAAGGCGTATGGCGACATTGCCCCAGTCAAAACAATAGTCTTGTCCTTAACATTCTCGTTCAAAAGCCTGGCTGTATCTTCCATATGGCTAGTGCCGTGGGTAACAATAATTTTATCCTCCGGGCATTCTTTGCATTGCTTCACAATTAATTGCTGATCTTCGGCAGTCATATTTAGACTATCGATCAACATTAAATTCTTAACCTCAACCTCAATGCGGCATCTGCCCCGAACTAACATCTGGGGTAAGTGAGTTTCTTTAAAGACCAATTTTTCCGTTATCTCATCATATTCCTTATCAAAAGTCCCGCCGGTAACAAAAATTTTGATTTTCATAGATTTTGATTAAATTCGCTGATTAAAGAACTCTAAATGAATCTTCATTATACCTTACCGAAGTACTTCCGTAAATTCTGCTCTAGCCGCTGATTGGTATCTAAACCGGCGATTGGAAATTCAAAATTTTGGCCGGTTAATTTTTCATAAATATCAATATAGCGATAAGATAATTCAATCACTAAATCGTCCGGCGCTTCGGGCAAAACTTCGTCTTTGTACGGATCACAGTGCTCGCGAAACCACAACCGTAAAAATTCTTTATCAAAATATTCTGGCTCTTGGCCGGCCTTAACCCGTTCTTCGTAGCTATTTAAAACCCACCAACGCGATGAATCCGGCGTATGAATCTCGTCAACCAAAATTATCTGGCCATCAGACGTTTTACCAAACTCATATTTAGTATCCACCAAAATTAAACCAGCTTTAGCCGCTAATTCCTGCCCGCGCGCAAAAAGCTGACGAGTGTAATCTGCCGCTTTATCCCAATCTTCTTGGCTCATTAGACCTTCGCTGATAATTTCGGCTGACGAAATTTTGCGATCATGCTCATCTGATTTAGTCGTCGGTGTAATCAGCGGCTGATCAAATTTTTGATTTTTCTTTAAACCATCAGGCAAAACATTGCCACAAAATTGCCGTTCACCTTTTCCATAGGCCGTCCAAACTGCCGTGCTGGTCACACCGGTTAAATAACCGCGAATTACAAACTCCACGGGAAAAATTTGGCACTTTTTACCCACTGTGACGTTGGGATCAGGCACAGCAAAAACGTGATTTGGCACAATATCTCTAGTTTGTTCGAACCACCAGGCTGAGGTTAAATTTAAAACTTGGCCTTTAAATGGCACCGAAGCCAAAATCCGATCAAAAGCTGACTGCCGATCGGTGGTAACTAGAACTAATTTATCCCCCAAATCATAAGTATCGCGCACTTTGCCGCGACGTTTACTACCTAGCCACGACAAATCTGTCTCAGTTAGACAATTTTTTAGACTGGCTTTGATTAGTTCCTTCTTATTCATAATTCGTAATTCTTAATTCGTAATTATTTTCTGTATTTCCTGTGAATAAGGATTAGCTAAAATATTTTTTTGAATTACTTCTTGAATCTTATTTTCTGGACCAGTTAATTGCCATAGGGTGCGCTTGGTGACCCTACCCACACCTTTAATACCCAGCCGCTCGGTCAAGGTCCCGAGTTTACTTTGGCCAATCACATCATCTTTATATTTAACTAAATAATTGGCCGCCTGATTCACTATTTCGGCTTGATCTATATCTGACCAACTACCATCTTTATTAAATTTTTTAAGTCCAGCGGGAAATTTAACGTAAGCAATTTCCTTACTGGTATTAAGCAGTTCATTTGATAAAATAATTTCCTTGATGAGCTGTCGACTGTTGGCTGTTGGCTGTTGGCTAAGCTCAACTTCCCAGTGACTTTTCTTTTTAATATCAACATCGGTATAACCTAGACGTTTAACCGCGCTATCCAGCGTCCGCGCCTCATTATCAGTAATAATTAAATCCACAAAAATCTCCACCGAGTTCGGCGCCGGTTGATAAACCGACAACTCACTAACCTCTTTAGGCTGGTATTCTAACTTTTGACTTTTGACTTTTGACTTTTGACTTATATATTCCCGCAAGCTCTCAAAAATACACTGCCCGTCAGCCGTCCGCTCGGGGTGCGGCATAATCGCCATGACATTACCCACGGGATTGCAAACAGCGGCTAAATTGTAAATCGCGCCATTGGGGTTAGTGGGAAAATCTTCTTTAATCTGACCCTGCTCGTCACAGTAGCGCCAAACAGTCTGACCGTTCTGAATCAATTCTTGGAGTAAACTTTCTTCCATCATAAACCGACCTTCACCATGAGCCACCGGTAAACGAAAACGATGTTCTTTTTCTATATTATAGTTAAAAGCACAGCGACCCTTGGGCACGTCATTCTTAATATTAACCCAGGTGTTATAGAAACCAGTTCCCAGCACTTTGCCGTCTTGGATCCGTTTATTAACTGCCAGTGCCGCGGCTAATTTCTCGCCGGTCACTCCTGGCACTAAGCCAGATTCCAGAACAATCTGAGCACCATTACAAATCCCTAATACTGGCTTACCCTTAACGGCTTGCGACTTAATCACCGCCATCAATGGATCAAGCGAGGCAATCATTCCCGACCGCACCCGGTCTTCATAACTAAAACCGCCGGGGATGATATAACCGTCGTAATTATCTAGTTTGCTATAATCATCATTCCAACGAAAAAACTCACCCTGCATGCCCGCAGCGTTAACCGCCCGCCGAGTTTCATACTCGCAGTTTAGACCGGGAAATTGAATTATGGCAATTTTGATCATATCTTTAGTCCCTCCCCTTTCTAAGGGGAGGGCAGGTGGGGTTGGCCGAGGTTTCGGTGGTAGTTCTAAGATAATTACCACCTTAGTCTCCGGCAACCTCCCCTAGCCCCTCCTTGGAAAGGAGGGGAATATTTAAATAATATTTACTTTCCCACTACCTTTTACCACCTCACCCAGTTCGTAACTATTAATATCTCTAAACTCTAATTTCGTTTCTTTATCAACTATCAAAACCAAACCAATACCCATATTAAAAACGTGATACATCTCCGATTCTATAACATTGCCAGTCTGCTGGATTAGGTCAAAAATTGGTAATACTGGCCAGCTACCTTTTTTAATCTGAACATCAACCCCAGTAGGTAAAGTCCGGGGAATATTCTCAACAAACCCGCCGCCAGTGATATGAGCCATACCTTTGATTTGATCTAAAACCGACAAAATATACTTAGTATAATTAATGTGCGGCGCTAATAAAGCTTCACCAACGGTGACGTTTAAGCCTGCTGGTTGATCAGTAACTTTAAACCCGCCGACTTCAAGCAACACTTTGCGGGCTAGTGAATAGCCATTGGTGTGAAGTCCTGACGAAGGCAAACCAATCAGTTTATCACCGGGTTTAATGTTCCTGCCATCAATAATTTGTGATTTTTCAACAATGCCCATAATACAACCGGCAATATCATGTTCACCCGGCAAATAAACTCCGGGCATCTCGGCTGTCTCGCCGCCGATTAAAGAAACTCCAGCCTCGCAGCATTCGTCCACCATGCCTTTAATAATTTGCTCAAAAATATCTGGGCTTAATTTAGCCGTGGCGACGTAATCCAAAAAAGTTAAAGGTTTGGCGCCCTGAACTAAAATATCATCACAACAATGCGCCACAATATCCCGGCCAACCGTATCGTATTTCTGCATCAGCTGCGCCACTTTAAGCTTGGTACCCACACCGTCGACTGATTGAACTAACACTGGTTCTTTATAATCTTTAGCTATTTGGCTCAGATCAAACATCGCGCCAAAAGTGCCTAAACCCGTCACCACACCAGCACCAAAAGTAGTTTTGACCATGTCTTTTATCCGCCGAACACTCTCGTTACCAGCATCAATATCCACTCCGGCGTCTTTGTAAGAAATTGTTTTAGACATATTATAATAGTTCTTTGATCTCCTTAATTATATTTTCATCAACTTCTAAGTAACCTTTCTTTAAATTTTCTTTTCTAATTCTAGCGCTTTGTTCACCGGGCAGAAATATTTCCTTGACTCCCGGCGCTTTGCGCGAATTTTTCACTTCCTTAATTAACTTTTTGATCTCTCCGCCAAATTCGCCCAGTGGTATAAATACCTGCGGATCAAAACAGAAAAACAAAAATCCACGGGTAGTATTGGGTTCAATTTTAAACATACTACGGGTTAATATCTCCATCATTAATCCTAAAGCATATCCTTTATGACCGTCCCGGCCATCCAGGGGCAACAAAGCGGTAACGAGGTTTGGATCGGTTGTCAGCTGGCCATCTTTATCCAAGGCAGTATCGGTCGGTATTTTTTGGCCTATTTTAGCCGCTAAACGCACTTTACGCATGGCGATCTTAGACGTGGCAATATCCATCACAACCGGCGCATCTTTAGCCGGTATGCCGATAGCAATCGGGTTAGTACTTAAGACGGCATCGATCCCGCCCACTGGCGCTACTAACGGTCCGCCGCCATAATTAAAAACAAAACCAACTAGATTATTTTCCGCCATCATTTGCGCGTAAGTTCCCGGGACTAGATAAGAATGCATATTATAAATTCCCATCATGGCTATGCCATTCTGGCGAGCTTTCTCCATTAAAACCGGCACATATTGCTTGCAAACTATCTGACCCAAGTTTTTCTGACCATCAATATATAAATAACTTTCCGTCTCTTTAATAATTTTTGCCTCGCCCTCGGGTTCAATCTTTTTGGCCACAAAACCTTTGAATGAATTAAGGCCATGGCAAGTCCGGCCAGATATTTCATTACCCAAACACTCATCAACTACTGTTTCAGCGTCTTGGGCGCTCAGACCTTTCTTGATTAAAACCGCCAGACACATCTTTTTTATTTCTTCAATTTTGATCTTCATAAATGTCGCTGTTCGCAATTTGTTGTTTTGTCATCCCGAGCGAAGTCGAGGGATCTAATCTAAAGTACCAGCCAAAGTTTAATATCATTTTAGATTCCTCCACTCCCTCGATGGTCATCGGGGTCGGTCGGAATGACATTTTAATAAACGGCAAACTATAATTTACTTCTTAACCCCTCCAGCCAAACTCGGGCCATTGTTGAAATATCTAAATTAATCCAATCATTAATTTTAAACTGACCATCAGCTGTGGTCTGACCCAGCTTCTGGGCTTGAACACCAAATTGGTTCATGATATCTTTAAACTTTTTTTCATCACTGACTTCGCAAACAAACCCACCCGTTTCGGAAAATAGAAACTCAAAATTTTTGACTTTTGACTTTTGACTTTTGACTTCTATTCCCATCCGCTTTTCTCCGTGTCCGCCAAAACACATCTCCGCTAATGTCGTCACTATTCCACCATCAGAAATATCGTGGCAAGCATTCACCACGCCCTGACTAATACTCTCCGCCACCGCCCAAATCTGATTTTGGACCTGGGTAAAATCCGGTTTGGGTAGATTAGCCCCGAGCTCACCAATCAAATCATAAAGCACTGAACCGCCGAGCTCATCTTTTCTTTCACCAACTAAATAAATCGCGCTACCCGGTTTTTTAAACTCCATGGTGACGGCTTGATTATAATCAGCTAACCGACCAACACAAGCAATAATCGGCGACGGCGCCACGCTACCATTTTTTGATTCATTATAAAAACTAACATTACCCGAAATAATTGGGACAGCATTTTCTGGATATTCTTTGAGGTGTATACCTTTGCACGCCTCGGCCACGCCTTTGGTGCCTTGGACAAACTCCCACATCTGCTCGGGCTTTTCAGGATTACCAAAACAAAGACAATCCGTAATACATTGTGGTGTCGCGCCCACCGCCGCCACATTGCGCATGGCTTCACAAACCGCGTTGGCACCGCACCAATAAGCATCAATCAGGCCATAACGGGGGTTGTGATCAACGGCTAGTGCCATACCCACTTTTTTGATCTCGTCAGGCCATTCTGGCTCTAAAAATGGCGCCAAAACACCGGCATCAGCTTGGCCCGACTCAATAATAGTTTGGCCTTGAACCTGCTTATCATATTGCTCATAAACTGCTAGGCGCGAGGCCACATTCTCGTGGGCCAAAACGTCTAGAACAGTTTTATTCAAATCTAAATTAGCTAATTTGCTAGAATCTGGTTCGGTCAAATTTTTCGTCCCCGGCAAATACTCGCGATTGTAAAGCAGACCTTCAGTCACCTGCTTACTTGGCGCATCAACTATTTTGGTGCCTTGATAATAGACCACATAATTACCATTGGTCACTTTGCCAATCACTGACGCCTGCGCGCCTTCGGATACTTTAGGCAGCGCCCAGCGCTCATTATAATGAGAAACAATTAACGACGTAACATCAGGATGAGCTACCCACATAAACCGTTCTTGTGTTTCGGAACATAAAACCACCGATGGGTGTAAACCAGCCATCGAAATATGAACTTTTTCTAAATCAATATCCGCTCCCATCCCGGCACTATCCACTAGCTCAACCGAAGCACAACAAACACCGCCGGCGCCTAAATCTTTAAAACCAACTTTAGCTAACAAATTTTTTTCTTTCAAAATTTTAAAAAGTTCGTAGGTGCTCTCAAGTAAATGACGTTTTAAAAAAGCATTGGGCTCCTGCACTGCGCCTTTATTTTGTTCTTTCTGCGTTTCGTCCAGCTCGAGTGAAGCAAACGATGCGCCACCAAAGCCAGAATTATCAGTCGGCTTGCCAACCAAAATGATGTCATAACCTAGACTGTCTTTTGGCGCGCGAGAATGAATAACGTCGGATTCTCTTATCACCCCAATTGAGACAACGTTTACCAAACAATTGTCATTATATGATGGATGGTAATATAGATCGCCAGCAATATTGGGTACGCCAATCGGGTTGCCATAGCCAGCAATGCCGCTAACCACGCCATCGTGAATCCATTTAGTTTTGTGAGTTTTAATATCGCCAAAACGAAGCGGATCAGCGCAAGCAATTACCTTGCCACCCATACAGATAACATCGCGGACAATACCGCCAATGCCGGTAGCCGCGCCTTCGTAGGGCACAATCTGCGAGGGATGGTTATGACTTTCATGAGAAATAATAATGCCATAACGATCACCATTGTTATCGCGAGCGATTTCAATAATCCCCGAGTCCTCTTGTGGCCCAAGAATAACATTTGGCGCATCAGTGACAAACTGCTTAAGATGGGGCCGGGAACTTTTATATGAACAATGCTCGCTGCCTTCAATCCCCCAAACAACGGCTTCAGTCAGGGTTGGCGGTCGCTTAAGAATCTCAGTCTCAACTTTGCGCGCTTCAGCCACAGTTAAAGCAATGCCGTATTTTTTTAGCATTTGTTTTACCTCATCATCCGAGTATTTGCTGAATTCGAGAATTGTTTCTTGAAATTGACTCATCTTTAACTTGATTTTTTAGAAAAATTTGCTAAGGTTCTAATTAATCATTGGAGGGGCACATGATAGTCATCAAAGGATTGTTGCTAGCCATCGGAATAGTCGCCAGTGTCGCCATACTATATGTGGTGGCCATTCGGCCAAAAAAGACAGTACCCCGCTGGAGTGGTGTGGTCATTCTCATCGGCGGAATTGCCTTAATTGGACTGGCATTCCTGCTCGAAAAAGATTCAACCATACACCTTTCCACCTGTAGCGGCATAATCGGCGTAATCTTCACCCTCGGAGGAGGCATCCACACTCTTTTCTGGGGTAAAGATTAAACTACCATCCCAACGGTAGTTTTTTTATTTAAAAATCGTTCCTTCACGCTTGGGACTAACTGACACAATATTAATTGGCACGCCCACTTCTTTTTCAATCCGCTCAATATAAGCCCGCATATTGGCTGGCAGAGCCGAGTAACCTTTAGCAACCATTTCGGTTAGTTGTTCATCAGAAATATCATCCCAACCCGGCAACATTTCATAAACCGGCGTGCAGCCGGCATAGATTTCTTCATCAGCTGGCATCTCCTTAATAATCTCTGCGCCGTATTTATAATGAATACACAACGGGATCTCTTTTAGCCCACCTAGAACATCAACCTTGGTCATAGCTAAACTAGTAAAACCGTTTAGTCGCTGGGCGTAGCGCAGTTGAACTAAATCAACCCAACCGCAGCGTCGCGGCCGACCAGTTGTGGTGCCATATTCGGCTCCCCGCTCGCGCAAGTGATTACCCATTTCGCCAGTATCTTCAGTCGGTAGTGGTGAAACACCAACGCGCGAAAGATAAGCTTTAACAATACCAATAATCTGATCAATTTTTCTGGGACTGACACCAGCACCAGTGCAAGCGCCACCGGCAATGGTATTGGAAGAAGTGGTGTGCGGATAAACACCATGATCAATGTCGAGTAGCGTGCCTTGTGCACCTTCAAACAAAACTTTTTGGCCGGCATTAATGGCTTGGTTAATCATTAAACTCGTATCAGTAACATAGGGTTTGAGTTTTTGAGCCATTACCAAATACTGATTTAGTATTTCTTCTTTATTTAGCGCGCCAGTGAAGCTATAAACGTTTTTGAGAATTTTGTATTTTTCATCAAATAGCAAACTAAATCTTTCCCGGAAAACTCTTTCGTTGACCAGGTCAACCATCCGAATACCCGAGCGTTCAGCTTTATCAGCATAGGCCGGGCCAATACCGCGCTTGGTGGTACCAGCGGCCAATGCGCCCTTACTATCATCGATGATTCCATCGAGTAAACCTTGGAAAGGAAAAATCACGTGTGCGCGTTCACTAATAAATAAACTTGGTTTGATCCCCTGCTCAGCTAACTTATCTAGTTCGCTGAGTAGAACAACGGGGTCAATTACTACCCCGTTACCAATGACGATTTTTTTATTATTCAAAACCCCTGACGGTATAAGATGAAATTTATAAGTCACACCATCAGCAACAATCGTATGCCCAGCGTTGTTACCGCCTTGATAACGAACCACATAATCTGCCTGAGCCGCAAAGATATCCGTGATTTTACCTTTGCCTTCATCGCCCCATTGAGCGCCAATGATGACTAGGGTTTTCCAATCTTGATTGTTATTTGGCATAAATATTATTAATTACATCCTGCAGAGACGACTCGCGAGTTGCCTCTACAAGTTTATTTTAATTTAATTAGGCTACATGTCTCGGCCACCCGAACCGTATTAGCTAATAATTTCGCCACTGTCACCGGCCCAACCCCACCGGGAGTTGGCGTTACCAGACTAGCTTTTTTATTGACAGTTTCAAACTCAATATCGCCATACATCTGGCCATCAACAAAACAAACGCCAGCATCAATCACCACCGCCCCTTCCCTAATCATCTCGCCGGTTAGTAAATTGTGTTTACCTACACCAGTAAAAATAATATCAGCATTTTTGGTAAACACTGACAGATCGGGTGTTGATCGGTTGCAAATTGATAGTGTCACTGGCTCATGCGCTAACATTGATGAGAGCGGCTTACCAATTAGTTCGCCCCGCCCCAGCATCACTACATATTTACCGATCCAGTCGATTTGATGATATTTCAAAAATTCCAACATCGCGCTCGGTGTCGGCGGCAAAACCGTACTCTGGTTAAATAAAAGTTTACCCAAATTAAAAAAAGTCAAACAATCAACATCAACCTCGGGGTTGATACAATTGATGACCTTTTTACTAGCAATGTGTGCCGGTAGCGGCAATTGAACAATCAAGCCGGACAATTTATTCTCCGTCTGTATTTTTTGAATCTGACCAATCAGCGCCTCGGTCGTAATCGTAGTAGGGAATTCATAAAGCAAAAAATTAATCCCCACCTCGGCGCAAGCTTTACCTTTGTTGCGGACATAAGTCTGCGATGGTTTATCCTCACCAACCAAGACAACAGCCAGGCTAACTTCTATTCCTTGTTCGTTTAAAAGGGCCACCCGTTTTTTAAGGTCGGCCAAAATTTCAGCAGCAATTTTTTTACCATCGGCAACAATCGCCATGCAGTTTAATTTATTGGCTAAGAACGCCTTCATTATAGAATAAAATTAGCCAAAAGCCAAGGATAAATCGCCTATTTTTACTGACAGACTATAAACAGCTTTTCCCCAATAAAATAAGTATGCAGTATACGGTATACAGCATATAAAATTAAATTCCACCGTCCAAGAATTTAATTGCCACATACTGGATATATAATTCAAAACTATCCCAAAAATATTGACAGAAACTAGAATCTATGTTACGGTAATCAATCAACCAAAAATAGGACCTAACTATAAAACTATTTTGGTTTAACGTACCCTGGGAAAGGAGGGTACCATGGACGAATTGTTCAAGGGGTTGGTGGAAACACTCAGGAGAGTACTCCGAGCTGACACCACCTATCCATCACCGTCAATAATGGAAGTACTGCGTGATATCGTCTCGGTTATGATCAAAATAGCCGAGAGCCAAGAGTTGTCGGAGGAGGCCAGGTTGGAAACATGCGGCTACCTTCTCCAGGTTTCCTCTGTCTTGCCAGCGCATTTTTTCGCGACGGCGACGGAACCGAAGTTTGGTTCCGTTGAGTTAGATCTCGCTGCTTCGCTCATTGAATTGAGCAGAGCAGTCGCCCACATAAGTCTATCTCGCTAACCGACCCGGCGAGTTTAAACAATCGGGTCTTTTTTTATTGCCTAAACCGCTAACCTTGATCAAACTAAAAATCTATGCTATCGTACGGATAGTTTAATTATTAACGATTTCCCACGGGTAGCAGATCTGGGAAAATACCGACTAGCAGTTTCTGGCCAAATTAGACTAAATTTAGCTTAATTTCTCTCTTAATGACAACTATCTCTCCCAAGCTAAAACTACTTTAAAATAGCAAGTAGTAGTCATTGCGGCATATTTTATTTTCGCCAAATAAACTACCTCTCTCTGGGAAGTCCGGAGAAATAATATGGATAGTCTCAACTATCTCTTAATCCTGGCTGGCCTAATTCTCGGCGGAGCTGTGGGTTTTGCTGCTCGTCAATTAATTACTAGCCAAAGAATTGCCTCGGCAGAGCAGAGAGCAGAAAAACTCTTAACCGAAGCCAAAAATAAACAGCAGGAATTTTTGCTGAGCGCTAAAGAAAAGGCCCTAAAAATGATTGACGAGGCTAAGGCCGAAGAAACTACCCGCCGAACCGAGCTTAAGGAAATGCAAAAAAGGCTCGAACAGCGGGAAAATAAATTTGATCAAAAACTGCTCGATTTAGAAACCCAACAACAAAAACTTTTCGACAAAGCCCAACAGATTGAAGATATCAAGAAAAAAATCCAAGAGATTAAAGAGGAGCAGATGGCTAAGCTGGAAAAAATCGCCAATCTGACCAAGGAGCAAGCAGTTGAAGTCTTGCTTAAAAACATTGAAGAAAAGAACCAGGAAACCCTAATGTCTCGCCTACGCAAACTAGATCAGGAAACTTCAGATGAAGTCGAGCGCAAAGCTAAAGAGATAATCACTGGCGCCGTCCAGCGCTGTGCCGCCTCTCACGCAACCGAGATCACAACCACCACCATTAGCCTACCCTCTGATGAAATGAAGGGCCGAATTATCGGCCGCGAAGGTCGTAATATTAAAGTGATTGAACAACTCACTGGTACCGAAATTATTGTTGACGATACACCTAATGCCATTACTGTTTCTGGCTTTTCACCAATCCGTCGACATATCGCTAAACAAGCGCTGGAAAAATTGATTTCTGATGGCCGCATCCACCCCGGTCGAATTGAGGAAGCGGTTGAAGAAGCCAAGAAAAATATCGCTCGCGATATCAAAAAAGCCGGCGAAGATGCTATGTATGAGCTGGGTGTCACTGGTCTCGACCCCAAATTGGTCCAAATTGTTGGTCGACTAAAATACCGGACTTCTTATGGCCAAAACGTTTTGCAGCACTCAATCGAAGTATCACACTTATCGGCATTATTAGCTGAGGAGCTAGATGCCAACGTCACCGTCGCCAAAAAAGCTGGCTTACTCCACGACATTGGTAAAGCGGTTGACCATGAAGTTCAAGGTACTCACCCCGAGATTGGCCGCGATATTGCCAAAAAGTTCGGCTTGCCTGAAGAAATTATTCAACCAATTCTAACCCACCATGAAGACAAACCACCGACACTTGAAGCGGTAATTGTTAAAGTAGCTGATGCCATTTCTGGGGCTCGGCCTGGCGCTCGTAAAGACACTTACGAAAATTATCTCCAACGATTAGAAGAACTAGAAAAAATCGCCACCAGCTTTGACGGCGTCGAGAGATCTTATGCCATTCAAGCCGGGCGAGAAATCCGCGTTTTTGTCATGCCCGAAGAATTAGACGATTCAGCCGCGGCTAAGGTTGCTCATGACGTCGCCAAAAAGATTGAAGAAGAATTAAAATATCCCGGCGAGATTAAAGTGACAGTCATCAGAGAAAAACGGGTGATCGAATATGCCAGATAAACAACAAATTACTATCTTATTCTTCGGTGATATTATTGGCAAGATCGGTCGCCAAGCTCTGATCGCCGCTTTACCAAAATTAAAAGCGGAGTATCAACCCGATCTAACTATTGCTAATGTTGAAAATCTAGCCCATGGCTTTGGCATCAACCAAAAATCATGGCAAGATATTTTAACAATTGGCATTGATTTTGGCACCTCGGGTAATCATATCTTTGCTAAACCCGAAGGGTTAGAAATGCTAGAGAGCTCCCAAATACCAATCATCCGGCCAGCCAACTACCCCGATGGCACGCCTGGCCGCGGTTGGCAAATCGTCGACACGCCCAAGGGCCAGATATTAGTTATCAATCTTTTGGGCCGGGTTTTTATTGATAATGAAGACAAAATCGCCAACCCTTTTCAAGTAGCTAAACAAATCATCGACGAGAATAAAAACAATCCCAAAATTAAAGCGGTAATTATTGATATCCATGCCGAAGCCACTTCGGAAAAAGTCGCTCTCGGTCTATTCTTAGATGGCCAAGTATCAGCAATTGTTGGCACTCATACCCACATCCCCACGGCTGACACTCGAGTACTTAATAACGGCACCGCTTATGTTACCGATCTGGGTATGATCGGCGCCAGAGATTCGGTGATTGGCGGCAGTGCCGGACCGATCGTCCAGGCTTTTTTTGAGACCGGTGATAAAGGCACCTACGAGGTACCCAAAAACGGTACCTGCGTTGTCAACGGCGTCTTGATTGAAATTAATCCCCAAACTAAATTAGCAACTAAAATTACTAGGGTAGACAGTGAAATTGAAGTATAATATAATGAGTTCAGAGAAAATCTAAGTATATACTTAAACAAATAACTATCAGCCCACTGTGGTGGCCTGAAGTAACTAAGGAGATTATATGAACAAAGCTGAATTAATCGATGTCCTGGCTCAAAAAACTAATGTTTCCAAAAAAGAAGTCGGCGATGTAGTTGAAAACATGGTCCAAACCATCATGGACACACTTAAAGGCGGCGGCCATGTTACCTTGACTGGTTTCGGCGAATTTTCCGCCCGTACCCGCGCCGGCCGCGAAGGTATTAACCCCCGAACTAAAGAAAAAATTACTATCCCCCCAGTCACGGTTGCTAAATTCAAAGCTGGCAAAGCGCTCAAAGATCTACTCAAAAAACAATAAATTACCTATTAAAAATCAGTCCACCGCGGCGGACTGATTTTTTTATTTACAAATAAAAAAAGGCGGGCTAAAGATCTAGCGCCGCCGAGCACAACCCGAGAGGGTGCGCTATTGTGATTGTTCATCACGAAACCATTGGGTTATTAGATCTTCCCCAACGATTTCGCTGAGATCCTGGAACTGCGCGCCAACTTCCTCCAAGGAGAGTAACCCCTCCTTATAATTGGCAATAATCTGACCCACAATCACCGGGGCCACAATCTCCAGGTCTTCCTGGGACAGACGACCCATTACCCGAGCCGCCAGCTCGGGTTCCTCTTCATACATGGTAGCCAAGAGGTTTTCGAGAACATTCACCCGATGGTCGAGCTGGCCGTTTGCTTGCTGAAGACAGCGAGCGCCGGATTTTTCGACGTAAACCCAGAACGACAGCCCGAGCACTAACAGGATTAGCGCGATTGCCTTAACCGCCCAGACGACATCTGAATTTTCTTCTAAAACATCTTCGATCCAAGCATATCTACTAAACATAACCCCTCCTAATTTCCAATCGTTTCCGGACCAAACGAAACACAATATTAAATGATATCACATTATTATGTTAATGTCAATAGTTACCCCAAGAAAAACACCTCTGTTGAGCAAAAAAATTAATTAGGGCGATCCAATATCATCGCATACCATTCGACTTACTTCGCTTATTTGAAGTAAACTCTGTCAAATGGTAAAAATAATTCAAAAAAGCGACCCGCCACAAAGGCGGACCGCTTACTAATTGATTATTACCAATTACTATCTACTAACTACTAATCACCTTATCAATCAGTCCGTACTTCTTAGCCTCGTCTGAATCAAGATAAAAATCACGGTCAGTGTCTTTTTCAATTTTACTCAACGGCTGACTGGTGTGTTTAGCTAAAATTTTATTCATTCGATCGTGGATCTTTAAAATCCGCTCAGCGCGAATTTTAATATCCGCGGCCTGGCCTTCGGCGCCACCCATCACTTGGTGCAACATTATTTCTGAATTAGGCAAAGTAAACCGCTTGCCTTTTTCGCCAGCGGCCAAAAGCACTGCCGCCATTGAGGCCGCTAAACCAATACAAATCGTGGTCACCGGCGACTTAACATACTGCATCGTGTCATAAATTGCCAACCCCGCGGTGACCGAACCACCCGGACAATTAATATAGAGCTTGATATCTTTTTTCTGATCCTGAGAATCCAAAAATAATAGCTGGGCAATCACCGTATTAGCCACACCATCATCAATCGGCGAACCCAGAAAAATGATCCGCTCTTTGAGGAGACGCGAATAGATATCATAAGCCCGCTCGCCAAATTGGGATTTTTCAATTACCGTGGGAATTAAGTAAGGCATAATTTTTAATTCTTATTTTCTAATTCTTAATTAATATAGTAGCACCGTTTGAGTTCATAATCAAGAAAAAAGCAGGGCTGGATACCTGCTACCTTAGGGTGTCAACCGTCAGCTTGGACGGCACATCGGCGGTGTATACCGCCCGCTGTCTGCCAGCCACGACATCCTGGAGAACAATCATCTCGGTGCTGCCGGTGCCAAAGACAGCGCCGATCTCTCGCCCCAGGCGCAACACCTCGGTGGGATTCTGGTAATCCGCCTGAGTCTCTAGACAGACCACCGCTTTGACGTCTTTGCCCCAATGTCGATTGGGCTCAACCTGTTTCATACAGCCCTCCTGCGGCCAAAAATAAGTTGGTGCCAAATTGTAACACAAATATAAAAAATTTCAAATTATTTATCTCAACCTGAAAAAAATTTAGAAAAAAGTTTAATTTTATTTAATCTACCATCTTTTATGATGGTGACAGGTTTGTGGGACTGTGTCCGGTGATGAAACTTATGTTTGACACTCAAGTTTAGGGAGCCTGTCCTGAGGAGCCCGCCACAAGCGGACGACGAAGGATTCGACTCTCCCCGGTTCCACACCCTTAAAGAGTCTTTAACCAATTATAAAAACTTTGCTACAATCTAAATACCAAGTGTCAAGTTTGGATATATTATTCACAAATCCGCCTGTCTGGCGGATTTGTTTTTTGATTAAAATAAAAAAACCAGTTGTTAGGGACAACCGGAAAACCCCAAATACTATTTTTGGTCAGACCATTCGATGTCGCCTTCGGCTTCAACCCACCTTACACAGTTTTTCTGTAGAACCGAGGGATGATGCCGATCGTTCTCCAAACGGGGTTGCTCGATTCGGCCCTCGGCGAGCAGTCGGCGGACAATCTTTTCCGCCAGATCGGGGTTGGCACCCCAACACTGATCTCGATACCGCTGAATCACCCTATCCCAATCAACGGGATTGGGGCAACGGGTGCCAGCAATGATTTTGTCTAAGGCATCGAGGGCTACTTTCCCCTCAATAATGTCTTGAATACACCACGAAAGACTTAGTCCAATCATGACAACCCTCCATATATTCCAATTACATACAACGCGATAATACGATCTTACTTTGTATCATGCCATGACTAAAAAGTCAAATATACTCACCAAAAAAATTAACAAAAAAATAGCCATTCTAGGCTACTCATTCCGCGTCGGCTGCTGGGTACTAGGTACTAAGTACTAGGCACTATTCCACTATTTTCCACCCTTTATCTGTTTCCACAATATGTCCAGGAATGGTAAACCCAGCGGCTTTTTTGTGGCCACCGCCGCCAAACTTTTTAGCAATCTCGGCCACATCAACATCATCGCTAGTAGTTCGTAGGCTACCCTTAACTTTGCCGCCTTCTTCTTCGCGCAGAACCAAAATGGCTTTACTCGTGCCCAGACTGTTGAGAAAATTAGCCACACCCTCAGCGGCTTCTGGTAAGAGATGCTCTTCTTCCAAATCTTTGAGCGTAATCACGGTCGTTGCCAGACTAGTCTCGGGATCTTCTTGCAACCGGAGCAAAACTTTACCCCAAAGCCGCAAGATCGGCAGTTCTTTATTCTGCCAAGTGTTAGCCGTAATTTGCTGTAACCTAGCGCCTAGACGTAATAGTTCGGAACCGACTTCCATGGCGGTAAAAGTCGTTGCTGGATTGGTAAAATTTTGGGTGTCGGTCAAAATACCAGTTAATAAACAAGTGGCCATATCTTTATTGACCTCGGCGCGCATTGCTACTAATAAATTATACAAAATCTCTGAAGTCGAAGAAGCCATTGGCACGACCAAAGAAATATCTTTAGCTTCATCCTGATTAGGATGGTGATCAATATTAATAAAAGTTGTCCCTTGCTTTTTAGCTTGATCTAATTTTTCCGCTAGACCAGAATTTTTAAACTCACCAAAATCCAAGAGAAAAATTAAATCATAATCATTAATCTTAATTCGTTCTGGCTCGATTTCTAATTCCAACACCGCCGGCAGATAAGCCAAGCTCTGAGGAAAATAGTATAGAGAAAAAACCGTGCATTTTTTGCCCAGTGATTTTAAATATAAAGACAAAGCTAAAACACTCCCCGCCGAGTCGCCATCAGGCCGCGGATTACTATGACCCAAAATTAAAATATTCTTCGCTGCTTTAATTTTTTGGTTTACTTTTTGAGCTAAGTCCTTTTTAACCATAGATTTATTCAGTCTCTTTTTCGGCCTTAATCTCTTGAAGCAGCTGCTCAACCTCGGCTACCTTAATCGCAGTTTTATCTAGACGCAATAATAGTTGTGGTGCGAACTGTAAATCGATTTCTTCTGCCAATAGTCGCCGCAACTCTCGATAGTTACCTCGGACTAAACCATAAGCCACGCCAGTAGCGGCGGTCGGAGTGACGGTCAGCCAAATCTTGGCATATTTCAAATCCGCCGAAGTTTCAACTTTAACTACGGTTATCAAAACGTTTTTGGGTAATTCAATCTCGCGGATGATAATTTCACCCAGCTTTTGACGAATCAGCTCGCTAACTTGTTCAGTTCGTTTAGACATAAGAATTAGTCATATTATAACATAAATTGCTAAATGTCCAGCTATCGGCTTTACTGACAGACGACTGGCTGATATTATAATGTCATTGCGAGGAGCTCCGACGTAAAGTCGGAGCGACGAAGCAATCTGGTAAATATCAGGAGATTGCTTCGTCACTCCACTTCGTGGAGTTTACCCTGAGCGAAGCCGAAGGGCTCCTCGCAATGACATATGAAAAAACTACTCAAAAAAATTCTACCTAAATCAATTCTTTCCACTTACCATTATTGTTTGGCTTGGTTAGCCGCTTTGGTTTATGGTTTTCCCGCTCGAAAATTGATTATTATCGGCGTGACTGGCACCTACGGCAAAACAACAACTAGTTATCTAACGGCTCAACTACTGGAACTAGCTGGTTTTGAAGTTGGCCTAACCTCCACTGCTTTGTTTAAAGTTGGGCCAAAGGTTTGGCTTAATGACAAAAAAATGACCATGCTTGGCCGCGCCCAAACCCATCGTCTGCTACGCCAAATGGTCAAAGCCGGCTGCCGCTACGCAATTGTCGAGACCTCCTCCGAGGGTATTCTACAACATCGCCAGATTGGCATTCATTATGATATCTTAATTTTTACCAATCTCTCGCCCGAACATCTCGAAGCCCATGGCGGTTTTGCCAATTACAAAGCAACTAAACTCAAGTTATTCAAAAATTTTGCCAAGACACCAACCAAAGAAATCTACGGCCAACCAGTTCCTAAGGTGTTAATCGGTAATTTAGATAATGAACATTCGCCAGACTTTTTACAATTTAGAATTAATCATAAAATCGGTTTTGGCATCACGCCGGTCCAGCCCAACCTCGCGCCAGAAACCCTAATCGGCACTGACATCCAAGCTGATCTAGCTGGCCTAAAATTTAAAATTAACCAACGTCAGTTTGCTTCACCACTACTAGGTGAATTTAATATTTATAATAACTTAGGCGCAATCGCCGCGGTCTATTCTCAAGGCGTGACTTTAGAAAAAATTTCTGAACTCTTGCCTCAGACTAAACCCTGTCCGGGCCGGTTGGACCTGATTAATGAGGGCCAGCCTTTTACGGTGATTGTCGATTTTGCCTTCGAACCAAAATCCCTAGAAAAACTTTACAGCGTCGTTAAACTTTTTAAAAAACCCGATTCTAAAATTATCAATTTATTAGGTAGCGGCGGCGGCGGCCGCGACAAGGCACGTCGACCAATCCTTGGTGGGTTAGTTGCTCAGAATGCCGACCAAGTTGTTATTACCAATGAAGATCCCTATGATGAAGATCCGTTGGAGATTATCAACCAAATCGCTGCGGGAGCTAGAGCCAAAGGCAAAGTTGAGAATCAAAATCTCTGGCTAATCTTGGATCGACGCGAGGCCATTAACCAGGCCTTAAGTCTAGCCCAAAAAGATGATATAGTTCTAATATCAGGCAAGGGCTGCGAACAAGCGATCGTGACTAAAAATGACCAACTAATCCCCTGGGACGATCGCCAGGTGGCCCGCGAAGAACTCAAAAAAATCGCTAACAGCTAAAACTATATGGAACAAAATAACCCCAGATCTGATTATGGGTTTAAATCCAGACTCTGGCTCTGGTTGCTTATTTTTGCGGCTATCGTTTTTTTGCCGCTCGGCGGCCTAACCCTTTGGCTTTGGCTAAGCCAAACACCGGCCCCAACACCAGAACTAATAGTTAATGAGCAACTAGTTGACGAAAATATTAACGCCCCCACCTTTGGCGGCGGTTTGTCACTAGCTGGCGAACGTGAAGCTCAGACCGAAGAGGAAGCTGAGACGTTCTTGGGCTATATCACCAGTATGGAAGAAAAGTTCGGCGTCTATTATCTTTATATTGATTATATTCAATGGCTAACTGGTGATGAGGCTAAAGAAGCCGCTTTAGAAGATGGCGACTGTACTATCTTAGAAGCTTGTGCGCCCAATAATTTTTATATTCGTAATGACAGTAAAAAGGTCCGCCGCTTAGAACTAGCCCCAGATATTGACATCCGTATGCAGACTTACAGCTACACTCCCGATGGTAATTATAATATCAGCGAAAAAATCGATGCGGTAACTTTTAAAGCCATTTTTGATAAAGAATCAGAGTCACTTCTTAAAAATAGCCCCTACCGAGTCGAAATTAAGGACGGCAAAATATTCAGAATCATTGAAAAATACGTCCCTTAGATTAGCTAATTTTTCCCTCCCTGGGACAACCTGTGTATAACATCCGAATAAAAACAGCCTATTTTAACCTCGGCTGTTTTTGATTATATCACCAATATCAGCCGACTAGTCTAAAAATTTAGCTAAAATAGGCTAAATTATCTATATTTTATCCACAGATGGCTAGCCCCTTGACAAGCCAGGCCTTTACCGCTTGACAGCTTTTTGGTGAACTGTTAATATATTGATTACTTTTGTACCTATTTTAGCTGATTATCTTCCCCTCGCAGGATCAAACTCCGAGGGAAAATTTTTGGCCATTTAGGACAAGAATCTTCTGTTTGCAGGTCAAATCCCCCGCTATTATAAGTCATTAATTTTAGAGTGGTGGGTAAAAGTTATTAAAAACTTTAAACAATTAAATAAAACCTCTAACTGGTCCACCGTAACCTAGTAGGTAGACCATCAAGAGAGGCCAATTTTTTATGCTTGCTAAAAAAATCATTGACAAAAGCCAACCTCGTAAAACCTTTACGCCAGTCAAAGACGCGATGGAGCTGCCTAATTTAATTCAAATCCAAAAAGATTCTTATAACTGGTTTTTAAAACAAGGCCTCAAAGAACTGTTTGAAGAAGTCTCACCGATCAAAGATAATTTTGGCCGCAGCCTGGAACTTTATTTTACCGATTATTATTTAGACGAGCCTAAATTTGATGAGGTAACTTCTAAGGAAAAAAACATTACCTACGAAGCACCCCTCCGAGCCAAAACTAAATTAGTTAACAAAAAAATTAATAAAACCCAACAGCAAGAAATCTATTTGGGTGATTTTCCGTTGATGACCGACCGCGGTACTTTTATTATCAACGGCATCGAACGGGCCGTTGTTTCCCAGCTAATTCGTTCAGCTGGTGTCTTTTTTACTTCTGAAGCCTCACGCGGTCGACGTTGTTACGGTGCCAAAGTTATCCCTAACCGTGGCGCTTGGCTCGAACTAGAAACCGACGCCAATAATGTTATCTGGATCAAAATCGATCGCAAAAGAAAAGTAGCCGTCACCTCGCTGCTCCGTGCTTTCGGCTATAGCAGCAATGAAGAAATCCATGATCTATTCAAAGAAGTTGATACTGATCCCGATATTAAATACATTGCTAAAACATTAGAAAAAGATACCGCCAAGGATGTTAATGACGGATTAATTGAGGTCTACAAAAGAATTCGTCCGGGCGATCTCGCTACCCCGGACAACGCCCGATCATTACTTTATGCCATGTTTTTTAATTTTGACCGCTACGATTTTGGCTCAGTTGGCCGCTATAAACTAAACGAACGATTTGGCTTTAAAATTCCTAATAATAAAGAAACTAGAATTTTACGCCGCGAAGATCTAATTGAAATTATCAAAGAAATCATCCGCTTAAATCTGTCCCAACGCGAACCAGATGACATTGATCACTTAGGCAACCGTCGCGTTCGCGCCGTTGGTGAGTTGATCCAAAATAAATTCCGCATTGGTTTGGCCCGGATGGAACGTATCGTTCGCGATCGTATGAGTACTCTCGACCCTCAGAGTATGATGCCCAGTCGTCTGATCAATGCCCGACCAGTTATTGGCTCAGTCAAAGAATTTTTTATGTCCTCACAGCTCTCCCAGTTTATGGATCAAACCAATCCACTGTCTGAGCTAGAACATAAACGCCGATTGTCCGCCATGGGTCCTGGCGGTTTATCTCGCGAACGAGCCGGCTTTGATGTCCGCGATGTTCACACTACCCACTACGGCCGTATCTGCCCAATCGCGACACCCGAAGGCCCAAACATTGGTCTCGTCGGTCATCTAGCAACCTACGCCCGAATCAATGATTATGGTTTTATCGAGACACCCTACCGCAAAATTGAGCACATCGCGCTGGAAGAAATAAAAGACAAGGGTGGCAAAACGCTAGCCAAAAAAGGCGAAGCCGTTACTGGCGATAACTGGAAATTAATCAAAGAAAAATATCCTGAGTTAACTAACAAAACTAAACCGCTAGCTAGCGGCGAGGTGGTTTATCTCAACGCTTTAGCTGAAGAAAAGGCAGTTACTACTTCAGCCACCACACCAATCGACGATAGCGGCAACTTTTTGGCTGAAAAGGCCGAAGTTCGACGTTATGGCGAACCGGAGATGGATTTTGCCTACAATATCGACTACATGGATGTTTCATCTCAACAAATTGTTAGTATTGCTACCGCCTTGATTCCTTTTCTAGAACACGACGATGCTATTCGCGCCCTAATGGGCACTAATATGCAACGCCAGGCTATACCTTGTATTAGATCCAATGCGCCGATTGTTGGTACTGGCGTCGAGAGACGGGCGGCCGTTGACTCTGGCCACCTGATCACAGCTGAGAACGACGGTAAAATTACCGAAGTTGATGCTAGCCATATCGAGATTCAAGAAACCAAGGGCCATTTAAAAAAATATCAGCTTAACAAATTTATCCGCTCTAACTCTTCTACCTGTATTACTCAAAATCCCTTAGTTAAAAAAGGTGAAAAAGTCAAAAAAGGACAAGTCTTGGCTGATGGTCCAGCCACTGATCATGGCGAACTGGCGCTGGGTCAAAATATTCTGGTCGCTTTTATGGCTTGGGAAGGTTATAACTACGAAGACGCTATTATTATTTCCCAAAGAGTAATGAGTGAAGATTCTTTTACTTCTATTTACATTGAAAACTATTCAATCGATGTCCGCGATACCAAGCTCGGACCAGAGTTAGTCACCTCGGATATTCCTAATGTTTCTGAAGAAAAATTAAAAAATCTGGATGCCGAAGGTATTATCCGCATCGGCGCTGAAGTTTCTTCGGGCGATATTCTGGTGGGTAAAATCACTCCCAAAGGAGAGACCGAACTCTCGGCTGAAGAAAAATTGCTTCGGGCGATCTTTGGCGAAAAAGCCCGCGATGTTCGCGACAGCTCGCTCTATCTTGAACATGGTGAACATGGCAAAGTAATCGATATTAAATTATTTTCTCGTGAAGCTGGCGACAAGCTACCGTCTGGCGTCATCAAAACTATTCAGGTAACCATTGCCAATCTGCGCAAGGTCCAAGCTGGCGACAAACTCTCTGGTCGACATGGCAATAAAGGTGTAATTTCCAGAATTGTTCCGATCGAAGATATGCCTTTCTTAGAGGATGGCACGCCGATTGATATTATTCTCAGCCCTCTAGGTGTCGCCAATCGTATGAATTTGGGCCAAATTTTGGAAACCCACTTGGGTCTAGCCGCTAAGGCGCTAGGCTATCGTTTGGTCACCCCAGTCTTAAACGGCGTTACTGAAGAACAAATCAGAACTGAACTTAAAAAAGCCAACCTCCCTGAAGATGGTCAGCTTGTTCTTTACGACGGCCGAACAGGCAAATCATTTGATAATAAAATCACCGTTGGTATCCACTATATCCTTAAGCTTAATCATATGGTGGAGGATAAAATCCATCAACGATCAATCGGCCCCTACTCCCTCATCACTCAACAACCACTAGGCGGTAAAGCCCAATTTGGTGGTCAACGATTTGGTGAGATGGAAGTCTGGGCATTAGAAGCCTATGGCGCGTCTAATATGCTGCAAGAAATATTAACCATTAAATCAGACGATGTTCCTGGACGCAGCAAAGCCTACGAATCGATAATCAAAGGTGAACCAATTAAACGTTTAAATATTCCCGAATCGTTCAACGTCTTGGTCCGTGAGTTAAAAGGGCTCTGCTTAGATGTAGAATTACTCAAAAATATTGAGGAAGAAGATTCTCGAGCTGACAAAAAAGCAGACCATAAAAAATAGATAATCAATTATATAATATAGTGAATAACTTTATGTATAAAACAACCACGGCTGTTGACTTCGACGCTATTAAACTCAAATTGGCCTCGCCCGAAACTATCATCGGTTGGTCACATGGTGAAGTAATCCGACCAGAAACTATTAACTATCGCACCCAAAAACCCGAAAAAGATGGCCTCTTTTGCGAACGCATCTTCGGCCCTTCTAAAGATTGGGAATGCTACTGCGGCAAGTACAAAAAAATCCGCTACAAAGGCATCGTCTGCGATAAATGCGGCGTCGAGGTTACTCGTTCTTTAGTGCGACGTGAACGCATGGGCCATATCAAGCTAGCCGCCCCAGTTTCTCATATTTGGTTTTTGCGTAGCGTCCCTTCCAAGATTGGTCTGGCCATCAATATGTCACCGCAAGCGTTAGAAAAAGTTATTTACTTTGCTAATTTTATTATTACCAAAGTAAATGATGAGATTAAAGAACAGATTCTTGATCAGCTTAAAAAAGAATTCAAAGAAGCCAAAAAAACCATTGAAAACAAATTTATTAAAGATGTCGAAAAAGTTAAAAACGACCTAAAAGATAAATCAGAAACCACCGTCGACGAAGCAATCAAAAAAACTAACGAGCTGCGAGACGGCGATCTAGCTAAACTGCAGGAAGAGTTTAGCGAAACCGAAAAAGAAATTAAAGACATCAAAAAATTAAGAATAATTTCGGAGCACGAATATCAACAGCTCTCGCTCAAGTATGGCCCACTTTTCGAAGCAGCCATCGGCGCCGAAGCGGTCCAACAATTACTCAAGGAGATTAACGCCACTCAACTAATCGCTCAACTAGAAAAAGAAAAGGAAAACACCCAGGGGGCCAAAAAAGACAAACTAGTCAAAAGAATAAAATTGCTTCGTAGCTTGGAAAAAAACCGGATCCGTTCAGAATGGATGATTTTGGATGTCGTGCCAGTAATTCCACCCGATCTCCGGCCAATGGTACCCCTAGACGGCGGCCGTTTTGCTACCTCCGATCTTAATGATTTGTATCGTCGGGTAATCAACCGCAACAACCGTTTAAAAAGGTTGCAAGATCTAAACGCGCCAGAAGTTATTGTCCGCAATGAAAAGAGAATGTTGCAAGAAGCGGTTGACGCGCTAATCGATAATTCTGCTCGCCATAGTAAAACTGTTGTTGCCTCGACTGGTCAAAAAAGACAGCTCAAATCGATTGCCGATATTTTAAAAGGTAAACAAGGCCGTTTCCGCCAAAACCTCCTAGGCAAACGTATTGATTACTCCGGCCGTTCAGTTATTATCGTCGGTCCTGATCTAAAGATTAACCAATGCGGGCTGCCGAAAAAAATGGCTTTGGAACTGTTCAAGCCCTTTATTATCTCCCGTTTGATTAAAGACGGTTTTGTCCATAATATTCGCTCAGCCAATAGATTTATTGAGAGTGAACGGCCAGAAGTTTGGGATATTCTAGAAGAGGTGACTCAAAATGCTCATGTTCTACTAAACCGCGCTCCAACTCTGCACCGTTTGGGTATTCAAGCTTTTCAGCCAGTCTTGGTTGAAGGTAAGGCGATCCAGCTCCATCCATTGGTCTGCTCGCCATTTAATGCTGACTTTGATGGTGACCAAATGGCGGTTCATGTACCCTTAACCGAAGAAGCAAAAAACGAAGCCAAAAACCTTTTACTCTCGACTCAAAACTTACTTAAACCAGCCACTGGCAAACCATCAACTCAACCAAATAAAGATATCGTCCTGGGTATTTATTACTTAACTGCCCAACTCGATAAACCACGAACGAAATATTTCAGCTCTGCCAAAGAAGCCCAATTGGCTTACCAAAATGACATCATTGATCTCCGTGAACTGATTTTAGTTAAAGATAAATTCCGATCCAAGAAAGAAGAAAAGATTGAGACGACCGTTGGCCGGATTATTTTTAGTTCTATTGTCCCCGCCAAACTGCCGTTCTATAACCAAACGGTTGATAGCAAAACAATCACTAAGATAATTTCTCTGATTATGGAAACTCAGCCCAGAGAAATGGCAGTTGATTTTTTGGATAAAATTAAAAAACTAGGTTTTAAGTACCTCACTCGCTCCGGCTATTCGTGGGGAATGGATAATCTACCAACGCTAGAAGAAAAGAGAGCAATCATTGAAGAGGGTGACCGCGTTACCGACGAAATCGAAGATCAATACCAGGCCGGTTTATTAACTAGCAAAGAGCGCCACAGTAAAATTATTGAGACCTGGACTTCGCTTAAAGATAAAATCGTTCATCTAGCAACTCAAAAACTCGATAAGAAAAGCCCCGTTTATGCCATGATTACTTCTGGCGCCCGTGGTAGCTGGGGCCAATTAACCCAAATGGTCGGTATGAAAGGTTTAGTTTCTAATCCGGCTGGTGAAATTATCGAGCTACCGGTCAAAAGTGCTTTTAAAGAAGGTTTTAATGTTTTGGAATTCTTTATCTCCACTCACGGCAGCCGAAAGGGTCTATCCGATACCGCTCTAAGAACTGCTAACGCTGGCTATCTAACTCGACGTTTGGTTGACGTTGTTCAAGATGTAGTAATTAAGGAGCAAGACTGCGGTGATAGAGAAGGCGTTATTATTACTAAAAAAGAGAGCGAAGAGATGGTGGAAACCCTGGCTGAACGCGTCTTGGGCCGCTATTGTCTCGAAGATATCAAGGGTCCCAAAGGGAAATTAATTGCCAAAAAGAATGAAATTATCACCGAAGAGATTGCCCGCCAATTAGAAGAGAACGACATCGAGCAAATCCGCGTTCGCTCGGTCCTCTCTTGTCATCTTAATAAATGTCTCTGCCAAAAATGCTACGGCTATGATTTAGGTCATAACAAACTGGTTGAACCAGGTACGGCTGTCGGCATTATCGCCGCTCAGTCAATCGGCGAACCAGGCACCCAGCTAACGATGAGAACTTTTCACACTGGTGGCGTCGCTGGCAAAGATATCACTCAAGGTTTACCACGAGTTGAAGAATTATTTGAAGCTCGACCACCAAAACACAAGGCCTTTGTCACTGACGTTGATGGCATCGTCTCGATTGAAGAAATGCCCAAAACTGTAACCGATGCTTCAGGCAAGGTAGTACTCGCTGGCCGATTTGGTCAAAAAGTAGTTAAAGTCAATTTTAATCAAGTTGAAGAGGATGAATACAAACTAGAAAAAAACTGCCAAATAAAAGCCGAGGACAACAAAGTTATAGTAAAGGGTGGTCTGCTCTATATCGATAATGAAGGTAAAAAAGTGTCTGCCCGCCGAGAAGGTATTGTTAAACTCGAAAAAAACAAAATTAAAGTTGTCGTCGACAGTCTCAAGAGTAAAGAATTTATTATTCCCAGTGAATATTCAATCCTAGTCAAAAATGGCGATTTAATCGGCAAAGGTGATGTCTTAACCGATGGCAGTCTTGATCTTCAACAACTCTTTAAGCTTAAGGGTAAAGAAGCGGTCCAAAAATACATGCTTAAAGAAATTCAGCATATTTACTCTTCTCAAGGACAAAAATTAAACGACAAACATGTCGAGATTATCCTTCGACAACTCTTCTCGCGCGTTTATATCCGCGATGCCGGCGATACTGAACTTTTGCCCGGCGAAATTATTGAGCTTGCCGAAATTGACGAAGCTAATGATGAAGTAGAAGATAGTGGCAAACAATTAGCCAAATACGATGAATTATTCTTAGGCGTATCCAAAGTATCACTCTCCACTTCTAGCTGGCTATCGGCTGCCTCTTTTCAAGAAACTGCCCGAGTCTTAATTAATGCCGCTATCACTGGTAAGGTAGACCGGCTAGAGGGACTAAAGGAAAATGTTATCATCGGCCGTCGTATCCCCGCAGGTACTGGTTTTATTAATGATCAAGATGTCCCAACCGAAACACCCGAGGAATAAATCTATAGTCTCAAAACCCTCCGCTTCGGCGGAGGGTTTTTGTTTAGTCAATAAAAAAACCGCTCACTAGAGGAGCGGGTCCAAGGATAAACACAAAGCAAGCTATTTTCCCAAGCGGGGTTTTATTCAGCACATCCCAGACCACAATCAAATCTATTTTTTAGAAACACTAAAACAATAAAACCAGCGGGGGCTTGAGGGCGTTGCGGCGCCGAGTCCCGTTCCAGCCTCTCTAATTTGTCATCCTGAGTGTAGCCCCTAACCCATGTGTCAGGGGCGAAGCGAAGGATCAGCCTAATTAACATAATATCATTAGGACACCCAGCTGATCCTTCGTCCCGCCACGCGGGACTCAGGATGACAAATTGAAATGGTCTCACGGAGTTTATCTTAAATGAAGTGAATGACTTAGAATAAAAAGACAGAAAAAGTAATAACTCTAGCAAAACTTACCTCAAAATGATATAATATTATAGTAAAAAATAGTTTTAAATATGGCTAGAAGAAAAAGACCAGGTCGCCCCAAAGGCACAACCAAACATCGCTCTCGCAACGAAAAAAACTACGACCAAAAAGAGTACGAGCCGCTCCTCTCGGCCGAAACCAAACGTGGCATTGCCATTATTTTTTTGCTGGCTCTAGGAGCCATCTCTTTGCTTGGATTGTTCGGCTTAGCCGGCACGGCCGGTATCTATATCAAAATCTGGGTCACCCATCTTTTCGGCTGGGCAATTTGGCTCTTCCCAATTATCCTATTCTTATCAGCTTATTTTTTAATTGTTGCTTCACGCTATTCGACCGGCTTCATCAACTATTTTGGGCTGCTGATATTCACCCTAAGTTTTAATGGACTGCTCCACTTGCGTATCCCCCTAGAAGAAGCGGGGCAGGCCGTTACTACTGGCCGGGGCGGCGGCTATTTGGGATTATTTTTATCTTATCCGCTGCAAAAAATAATGGGCTTTTGGGCGACGCTAGTTGCCCTAGTTGCCCTATTACTGATCGCCTTGCTTTTAACCTTTAACACCTCCTTATCTGATATTGCTGAAAAAAGTTTTATTTTTAACTCAGTTTTTAAAAAGATCGGCGGACTATTCCATCGACGGGCCGTAACCGAAAATAATGAAGAAGATGAGGAATATTATGGCGATGAAGAAGATGAGGAAGGATCACCAACTAAAACCGAAGAAAAAACTACTGAACCAGAACGGATAGAAACTGAAGCCGCCAAGATTTTTTCAGCTAAAAAAATAATTGATAAACCTCAGCCAATTTTGGCTAAAAAATTCAAAAAAATCGACATTCCGCTAGATTTGCTAGCTGACCGCAAGGAAAAACCAACCAGCGGTGACATCCGTGTCAATCAAGAAAGGATTAAAAAAACTTTGGAAAATTTTGGTATTCAGGTAGAAATGGGCGAAGTTAGTGTCGGGCCAACCGTTACTCAATATACCCTTAAACCATCCGAGGGGGTCAAACTATCACAAATCACCACTTTGCATAATGATTTAGCTCTAGCTCTGGCGGCCCACCCGATCCGAATTGAAGCACCAATCCCCGGCAAGTCTTTAGTGGGTATTGAGGTACCTAATCAGACTATCGCCACGGTCAGCCTGCGCGAGATCCTCTCTTCCAAAGAGTTTGCCTTGCGCAAATCTAACCTAACCATGGCATTGGGTAAAGACGTCGCTGGCAAATCCTGGGTTGCTAATTTAGACGCAATGCCCCACCTGTTGATTGCCGGCTCGACCGGCTCGGGTAAAACTGTTTGCGTTAATTCGATTATCGTTAGTCTACTCTTCCAAAATAGTCCCAACACCTTGCGTCTAATCCTCGTTGACCCCAAAAGAGTCGAACTACCAACCTACAACGGCATCCCCCATTTACTCACTCCAGCGATTACGGATGTTAAAAAAACAATCAACGCTTTAAAGTGGACAATCGGCGAAATGGATCGTCGGTTTGAGCTACTCGCCAAAGTTGGCCAACGCGATATCCATAGTTATAACCGAACCTATGGCGAAAAGATGCCCTATTTAGTAATGGTAATCGACGAATTAGCGGATCTAATGACTTCCGCCGGCTCAGAAATCGAGAATTATATTATTCGTTTAGCCCAAATGGCTCGCGCCGTTGGTATCCACCTAATCCTAGCTACTCAAAGACCATCGGTCGATATTATCACCGGCTTAATCAAGGCTAATATCACCTCCCGTATTGCTTTTGCGGTTGCTTCAGCGGTTGATTCCCGCACTATTCTAGACCATTCGGGGGCAGAAAAATTACTCGGTCGTGGTGATATGCTTTATGTTTCAGCCAACCTATCCAAGCCAAAACGACTACAAGGAACCATGGTATCTGACGATGAGATCCGCCGAATTGTTGAATATATCAAAAGCCAAAACGGTGAACCAGAATATAATGACAATATTACCGAGAGACAATCAGCTCTAGTCGGCGGCTTAAACTATAGCGACGAAGGCGGCGACGAACTGCTCGAAGATGCTAAGGATATGATTGTCAAAACTGGCAAAGCTTCAGCCTCTTACCTCCAACGTCGATTTAAAATTGGCTACGCTCGGGCAGCCAGAATTTTAGACCTGCTAGAAGAACAAGGTATTATTGGCCCATCTGATGGCGCCAAGCCACGCGAAATTCTGGTCACCGAAATTGATGAAGAAGATGTACCCGATGATTTTATTGAAGACGATGGCAGTGAAGCTGAAGGTGGTGAGGTCCAAGAATCGGCAGTGGTTGAAGAAAAAACTGAGGAGATAATCGAAACCGAAAAGAATGAAGAAGAAGTTGAAGAAGAAAGTAAAGAAGAAGTTGAAGAAGAAGTTGAACCAATAAAAACCAAAACTCAAAATAAAAAAGCTGAAGATAAGGTCAACAAGATAACTGAGGTTAACGAGGACGAATTGATTTAAATTTACTACAAATTTACGAATCTTTGCGAATATACGTATGATTAGTTTTACCGCTAAAAAAATCAAAGACACTCAGACCATAGCCGAAATTCTGACCCAAAGTCGTAAAGAAAAAAATTTTGATCTGGCTAAAGTTGAAAAAGAAACCAAAATCAACAAAAAATATCTACTGGCGCTAGAAAACGGCGAATACCAAAAACTACCCAGCGCAGTTTATATCCAAAATTTTATTAAAAGCTATGCTCGTTATCTTGGTCTAAATACCGAGCAAATTCTACAAATTCTCGGCCAAGAACTAGAAATTTTCTCTAAAATTAAAGAGGGCAAAGAAAAAAGTAATCAAGAAAAGGTTAAACCAACTAAAATTCTGATTACACCCAAGAGTTTACAACGTCTAGCAGCTATCGTCTTAATCGTCGCTTGCCTAGCCTACCTTGGCTGGGAAATTAACAAGATATTCTTACCACCCGAGCTAAACATCGAAACACCAACACCCGATTTAGTAACATCAGAAAAATCAGTTATAGTTAGAGGGACCACTGACTCGGGGGTCAGGATTACTATCAACAGCCAAGAAATTTTGGCTGACCAAAACGGCCAATTTGAAAAAGAGATTGATTTACAAGCGGGTTTGAATACAATCCAGATTAGTGCCAAAAAAAGACTCAGCCGGTCTCAAATTGTGACTAGACAAATATTGGTCCCGGAGAATAAACCTTTAGAAATTATTGAGGGACAAGCGCCGACCAACCAATAAAAGTTTAGATAATTTTAATCTAAGACCTAGTAGAGTACAGCTAACAATTAATACTTAATCCCTAATCAAAATATATGGCTAAAAAAACAACTGAGGAAAAAGCTAACAGATCCCAAGCCGCCGAAGAAGCAATTATGCAAATTAAACAACGCTTTGGCGACGGCTCAATTATGAAACTAGGCGAGGCTAAAACAATGAATGTCGAAGCAATCAGTACCGGCTGTCTCTCACTTGATATCGCTCTAGGAGTCGGCGGAGTACCACGCGGTCGGATTATTGAAGTCTACGGCCCAGAGTCTTCCGGCAAAACCACCTTAGCACTGCACGTCGTTGCTGAAGTACAAAAACTAGGTGGTATTGCGGCTTTTGTTGATGCCGAGCACGCTCTAGACCCAAGCTACGCCAGCAAAATCGGCGTAAATATCGATAACCTACTCATTTCCCAGCCGGATACTGGTGAACAAGCATTGGAGATCGTTGAGACTCTGGTTCGATCCAACGGTGTTGATGTAATTGTGATCGACTCAGTCGCTGCGCTTACTCCTCGAGCAGAAATTGAAGGCCAAATGGGCGATCAACACATGGCACTGCAAGCTCGGCTAATGTCACAAGCGCTGCGTAAACTAGCCGCCATCGTTGGTAAAACAAAAACCGTAGTTATTTTTATTAACCAAATTAGACACAAAATCGGCGTTTTCTTCGGTAATCCCGAAACGACCACCGGTGGCACCGCCCTCAAATTTTACTCCTCGCTGCGGGTCGAAATCCGCCGCGCCGAACAAATTAAACTGGCCGACAGTGTTATTGGTAATCGCGTAAAAATAAAAGTAGTCAAAAATAAAGTCGCGCCGCCGTTCCGAACTTGCGAATTTGATATTATGTATAACGAAGGTATCTCGCTCAGCGGCGATATCTTAGATACCGGCATCGAACAAAAAGTAATTATCAAGAACGGTAACACCTATCAATATGGCGTTAACAAATTAGGAGTGGGTCGAGAAAATGCTAAACAATTTTTACGCGATAACCCTAAGATGATGCAAGAGATTAGACAAAAGATTTGGGCAGAATTTAAAAAAGAATAGTCCATGATGCCTGGTAGGGGCGGCTCTAGAGCCGCCCCTACTTTTGATAATAAAAAAAGGCGGAAGTGGGGTTTACCCTCTCCCGCCAGCCGTTATAAAACGGCCTACTCCTCACAGGTTAAGACGATAGCATCAAGCCAAAAGTCAGCGGCTTGATCACCAAACTCAAATGTCAGTTTAGCCGATGCATCATCGCCTAGAACCGTGAAGTCGTGACTATAGGTTTGCCAGCCACTACTCAGATTGACGCTCTGCCAGAGACCAAGGCCTTGATAGGGGCTATGGTCTTGCTCCAGCGAGATAATCAACGGTAAGCTGTTGCTGGCCGCGGCAGCATAGCTGAGCTGACACTGCCAACCGACCTGGACCGACAAACTCTGTTTGAATTGACCTTGCCAAGCGTACTGATTAGCAGTGGCGTTTGATAGCCACCAGCTACAGTCGCCACTGAAAGCGCTGGAGCAATCCTGGCTGATTTCCACTGTATTGTTGTGGTCTTCTACTTGCCACGGATATAGGCCGCCGATCTCGGCACCGCCATTACCAAGCAGATTATTTGGGTCGTCCAGCGGCTCATCAATCACCGACAGATGTAAGCCGTCGAAATAATAAGTGCCGGTCTGACCACTGAGATAGAAGACCAACTTGGCGTTGGTGTCAGTCTGCGCTGGTGAAAAACGGTAACGATAGCGATGCCACTCTGGCATCAGGGCAAAAGTGTAGCCGCTATCCAGATTCTGCCCAGGTGAATGGTTTTGGATCACCGTTACCTTGGGAGTCTGATAAGCGCTACCTTTAGCCCAGAAGATCAGTTCATAGACCTGACCAGCCTGGAGTGATTGCGTCTGGTAAAGCTGAACGCCGCTGATCGCGCCGCTCTTGCTAACCAGAACTTGGTAAGCCCGCCGACCATCAACGGCACCAATAGTGGTCACCTGACCAGTACCCGTACCCTGAGTACCGCCGGCGCTGCGGAAAGCCCAACTAGTTGCCCCACTCTCAAAGCTGGGATTACGCAACAAGTTGATAGTTGGACTAGGCACGATGCCGACTATCTCAAAGTAGAGGTTATCGAAGCTCAAATCGCCGACAGCGTCACCGTAGAAAAAACGGATGGCCGCCGTTGAATCACTGCGACGAGTGGTGAAGTACCCACTAAACTGTTGCCACTGCCGGTTGATTTGGAAAGTCTGTTCTGGCGCTAGAACGTCACCCAGGCTAATGATGTAACCGTAGTGATCGTAGGTCCGACGCGGGGTCAAGGCGATGGTAACGTTGCGCTCGGCCACACCGCTAGTCGTCCGAGCTTCGGCCTCCCAGTAGTAGATAGCATTGGCTTCGATCTGTAGCGGCCAATCCTCATGATTGGTAAGCTGGGCGTGATAACGCGAAACCTGGGTACCGAGTTTGGTGGTCCCACTACCAATAGCGCAGTTATCGGGTCGCAGATCATCATTGCAACTAGCGGCCAAACGTGGACCGCCAGTATCACAATAGTAAGTCTGCCAACCCCAAGCGCCGCAGATATCGCTCCGGCCATTAAGTAACGCACCAGCGTAGAAATTCTCCCAGCCCCAATCGCGAGCTTGGATCCGATCAACGCAGGTGAGAGCAACCGGCGGAACTTCTTCCTGTTCCTCCATTTCGGCGCGAAAATCGCCAAAAAAGACTTCAATCGGACTAGCATAGCGCAGTTTGCCCAACTCGAAGTATTGGCAAGTACCACCATCAGGGCAAGCAACTTCATTGCTGATCGGTGGACCCAGATCAATTGGGCCGAAGAGACTAGGCGAGGCGGAATAGCAGGTATAAGGACTCGCTCCCTTATAGACGCACCAGAAACCTTCCTTAATTAGAAAGGCTTTTTTTTCTTCCGGGCTCCAAACTAAGGCTGTCTGGCCGTCAGTGCCGTAGTATAAGCCCTGCAGATCCTGGAGCCAAACCCCATACCAATCGTGGACGTATTCTCCGCCCCCATTGTTAGATGGTAAGCCAAGTTTGGCATAACCACCAGCATCGAGGTAAACATCCAGAAAAGCTGGGGAGATTTCCTCATCCCAACCGTCTGGGAAGAAACCGGGGCCGTGGGGGGTATTCCCGGAGACGTAACGATGCGCACCATCGTCTTCGGAACAATCGCAGCCAGTAGGTACGCCGCCGTTTGGCACATCCACAAACGACGAGGGAATCGAATTGCCAGATACACTACCTTGCACCTGGTAGTGAATATGGGCCCCGGTTGATCGTCCCGTAGTGCCGCACGTCCCAAGGATGTATCCTTGCGGCACTTCTTGATCTATCACCACAAGCACATCTTCCAGATGAGCTACGCGGCTATAGAACCCATCGCTATGCTTCACTACTACGGTGTTTCCCCAGCCACTATTGTAGCTACCGTCGTTCGAAACGGCTACTACAGTCCCAGCTACCGAAGTCAGTACCGGGCGACCGGGATCATTATTACTGTTAAAATCCCAACCATACTTCAAGACGTCTGAAGTATGGCCACCCTGATTGTTGCCTTGGGTTACCCACCAGGTTTCACTGACTGAGAAAGGCAGTTTGAACGCGGGGGCCGCACTACCCTGGCTGACGCTTAGGAGTAATGCAACAGCCACCAACCACAAACTGATGCTGAACCGTTTCATCTTCGTATCCTTTCCTGTTGGAGTTTGATGTGAATGAACTAATTTGGAGTATAAAGAAAGACCCCTTATCAGGGTCTAAAATAATTATGAAAAATTATTAAATTAAAAATTAAATATTATTTTTATTTGATTGTTAATTATCAAAAACAAACCAACAAAAAGAATACTTCTCGCCAACATCTATAAGTTGATTAGTATCACGGTTAAAAAGAAAACTTTTTGGTTCACCTTGGTCATATTCTCTAAAAGTCAAAAAATCACCATCGGGCGAAAAAGATAAATCACGCAAACCCCATCGACTCTTATAAATTTCTTTTATATTTTCACCAGATAGATCAGAAATAAAAATAGCTTCGTTAATAATTTCATTATTTTCTTTTTGGTCACCAATAAAAATACTATAAGCTAACAGATTTTCATCGCTGGAGATCGCAACATTAAAAGCACTATTATTAATAACCCTAATAAATTTCTTCAAATTTTTATCTAAAAAATAAATACCTTTTTTGCTACCTGAATCAAGTCCATAGAAAAGGAACTGTCCATCTTTAAGCCATTGAACACTAGAGCCGGAAATATTTTTTTCAATCTGACCAGTTTTAGCTCTGATAATCTTAATCAACCCATAAGGATTAAGGGGACTGCCGCCTAGATCAAAGGCTAAATATTGACCATCGGGCGATTCTTTACCTATCACCCATTCATCAATATATATATTATTATTTAATGGGCTGAAATAAATTTTATTTATATCTTCCAACTCAACTCTATCGAAATCAACCTTTAAATTAGCCTGATAAATATCTGTGCCCCGTTCTATATCTTTATTATTCTTACGATAGCCAAATAATATTCGATTAGGGTATTTAACACTAACAACCTCAATAAATTCTACTCCTAACAATTGATTAAGGTTAATCTCTTTGCTACCTCTGGGTCCAGTAGATGATCTAATTAGATAATAAATGTTATTTGCCCGCTTCTGAGCTTTCACTACCAGCCAATCTCCTGCGCTGTCTAACCAACCGATAATTCTCTCAATTCTAATTGCCGTATCGATCTCCGCCACCTCTGATGTATTATTCTCGGAATCGACTACATATAAACGGTCATTCTTTAAATAAGCCAATTTAAATCTTTTATCTTCTTTCAATCTTTTTTCTTCCAAAATATCAGAAAGATATAAATCATTGACACTGCTAGTATTGATAACATCGTCAACCACCGATTGATTAATATTGGTTGAATGGAGATAGCTAAACAGCCAATATAATAAAACCCCGCCGCAAACAATTGCAGCGACTAAGGTGCTAAAGAATATTTTTTTGTTCTTATCCATACAAACAATATAACATATTAAATCTAAAATATTTCTAAACTTTTGGCAATGACAGAATGGCTAAAATAAGACACTTTTCATCTTCGTACCCCTTCCTGTTGGAGTTTGATGTGAATGAACTATTTTGGAGTATAAAAAAAGACCTATTATCTGGGTCTAAAAAAATTGTTAAATTATTCTAAAGAAAAGATTAAGTTAGATCTAGTCAATAAATTGGAAGGAATCCATTATTTCAGAATCAAAACACTTAGGAAATTTTAAGCCAATAATACATTCTTGGCCCATGCTCCAATAAGCAATCTTTTCGTTCGCAGGATTAGATTTAATAGCAATTGAATAATTAATTGGACATTCAGTTAGGCTTAAATCTTTTCCATCCCCGTTCACAATAACATCATAAGTGACAGAATCATCAACCTTCCTTTTGCCGCCATAACTACAACCTGAACCATATTTTTCTTTGATAAAATGGTCTAGATTATTTTCTGCTATCTTCTGAATAGTTATGTACCAAGAGTTATTTTCGGATATACCACTATCATCAATTGAATTAATAATTTTTACACATTGGTTATTATATTTTTTATAATAATAAGCTTCTCTTATAAAAATATTATTGCCGCGACTAAGAGTTGTGTAGGGTACTAAAATATAATCACTATCAACGTTTTCGCATTCAAAATAATTACCATCATAATAATGAAAATAAGGAACAGCCAATACGGGGAACTTAAATGTGATTCCCAATTTCGTATTCCGATAAGTATTCCAGCACTCCGTATCCAGCTCGTCAGCACAGTCGGTTTTAGTCGGCGGAATAATCTGACCGCTCAGTGACGCTGATTGGTTAGTTGGTTGATTAACATCAATACTATTAACCGCCAACGGCTGACCTGAAAAAAAAGCAGTCTTAATAAACCAAACAACGCTAGCCAAACCAAAAAGCATCAGAAAGATGAGGACCGCGAAGATAAGTTTTGTTTTGAGATTCATATGTTCATTATTGATTAACCGCCATTATAATAAAAAAAGTTAGATTAAAAAAATCTAAACTTTTTCTTAAGCGGTTACATCTCCTCAACGGTCTCAATCCCTAGAAGCGCTAAGCCACTTTGAATGGTGCTGGCCACCTTATCAATCAAAACCAACCGGGCCGACATTAATTTGGGCTGGGTTTGGTCAATTACCTTACAAGCGTGATAAAAATGGTTAAATTCTGAGGCTAAATTTAGCAAATAATTGGCAATTAGCGATGGCCGATATTCATCGGCGGCTTTAGTGATAACATTGGAAAAACGGCTCAACACTTTAATTAACCGCCGTTCTTCAATGTTGGCTAACAGACTATAATCAACTTTGGCCACTAATTTTTTATGACCAGACTTGCGGCTAATCGATCTAATCCGCGCATAAGTATATTGCAAATATGGCCCAGTATCACCTTCAAAATCAAGTACGGCGTCCCAATCAAATTTAATTGGCCGAGTATTGTCGACACTGAGCATCGCAAATTTGATCGCGCCAAAAGCCACCACCTCAGCCACTTTGGCCTTATTTTTTAAACTAGCGTTGCGCTTATTAATCTCCGCCAAAACGCGTTTGATTGTTTCATTACGCAAATCTTCATAAACAATTACATTACCCAGGCGCGAAGCCATCTTACCATCTTGGAGCGAAACCAAACCATGCGCCACGTGATAATTTCTATCCCAACCGGGATAGCCGAGCACGGCCATTGACTTAAACAGCTGGCGAAAATAGAATTCCTGCTCCGAGCCAACCACAAAAAGCAACTTAGTAAAATTGGACACTTTCTTCCGACGTAGCTCAGCTAAGCCATAATCTTTGGTTTGATAGAGCGCTGTACCATCGGACTTAAGCAAAATAAAAACGCCCAAATCGTATTTATCCAGATCAATAACCCAAGCGCCCTGATCTTTTTTGAGTTTGCCGGCTTTAATCTGGGCTTGAACGTATTTCTTACCTGGCGCTTCACAAACACTCTCGGGGAAAAAATAATCCACCTGGCAATTTAGCTCTTTTTTAATCTCTTGCGAACCAGCATAGCTCTGGGCGCACAGCTTTTTCCAAATCTTAACCAATTTAGGGTCCCGCTGATCCAGCCGGCGATTGTACTCTTGGCACTCGGCTTCATATTCTGGCTTCTCCGCTACCTTTTGTGCAGCCTGGGCGTAGATTTCACCAGCCCATTTATTAAAACCGGCTTTGGGCACAGCGCCTTGGTAAAATTTCTCAAAATACCATAGCCAACGCGCAATATTAATGCCCACATCGCCATAGTAACTATAAGTTTTGGTTTTATAGCCGACAAAAGCCAAAATCCGCCGGATTGATTCACCCAAAGCGGCATTACGCACATGACCAATATGGAAAGCCTTAAGTGAATTAGCCTGAAAAACATCCATCAGTACCGTACCGCGTGAGCCCTTAAAACTAACCGGACCAGATAAAACTTGGGTGGTTATCTTTTCTTGATCAATAAAAAAATTAAGATACGGACCAACAGCCTGCACCTCCCGCACCAAACCCTGAGGCGACAAACTAGCCACAATTTTTTCCCGCAACACTGCGGCTAGCTGAACAGGATTTTGTTTGGCTGCTTTAGCCAGCTCAAAACAAGCAAAAGAAAAATCGCCCATCTCAATCTGCGGCGGCTCACTCAGCTCAACCTCAATCCCCGGCCCGAGATTGGTCTGTAAAATTCGAATAATTTCGTCTCTAACTTTATGCAACATAATAGTTTAATCTTACTGTAATTTAGGCTAAAAATCAATTGTCTTCACCCTGTGTCATTGCGAGGAGCAAAGCGACGAAGCAATCTCCTGAATAATCCACCAGATTGCTTCGTCGCTCCGCCAGTTGGCGGAACTCGCTTGGGGCTGGCTCCTTATATTGTCATCCTGACCCCCTCGGCAAAGTTTATCCTGAACGCAGCGAAAGTATAAAAAAAGTGGTCACGTCGACCACTGGTCCTCCAAATCCTCCTGCATTCCTAACCGATGTACGACAGCGTATGGCAGCTAGAACAAACCACGATTCGCCGCCAATCGACGTCGCCGCTCCGGAATGGCTGCAGCGTTTTCTGATCACACTGCTGACAGCGACCATCATAACTGAAGCCGTTAATGTCGTCCCGCGTCGCCGCAGACATTGGATCAGAAGCAAAAGTCACGTGGCAGTCAGCACACTCCGCCACTCGCCGAGGTCCTTCTTGGGTGATAATCACCCGGGTACGGGGGAAGTCACAGCCGCCCCAACACCGACACTTAATCGGAAACTCCCGGACACTCTGCAAGCCGTTAGTGGGTGGCTCGTCAGCTTCCTCGGGCTGATCAGTGTCCGGCTCCTCCGAATCTTCATCGGCCCAGGGACGAAACTTGTGACTACGCCAACAGGTGATCACCGGTCGACGACCTTGTTTGGTCGCCTCCTCACTGATGCCACCCTGACCGACCCGTTCACCACATTGAGGGCAACGATGGTTATGGGTCTGGCCAGAATCAGACATCGGCAAGGCCAACCAATCAATCAGCTCAACCGGGCGATCACCTTGCTTGCGGTAGATTTTGCCGCAACTACCGCAGACGACGACGTCACGCTCGCCCTGCTGAGTCTCAATCCGCCGGACCTTGTTGGCCCGACTGTCCCAACTGTTGGGACCGTTACTGCAGTAAGGACACTCGTGCCGTGGTTCCCGGCTGGCGGCTGTGGCCAGACTATTCCAATCCGGCCGAGCGTCGGCTCTGCGGTAATCACGTTTACAACGACCACAGCGCCGAACCGGTTGGTAACCGGTTAACGTCATGGCATTGGCTTCGTGATTACCTTTCCAGTTGCCGCAGTAGGGGCAACTGTCACAGAACGGCCCATCGGTCTTGCCCAGCGGCAAGTCCTCAAGCCGTATACCTGCCGGCTTGTTAACCGGTGCCGAAGCGGCGAACCGGCTAACCCGTGCCGACTCGCTGCGACGATCACCGTGAGCATGAGCCGGCCAAGCCTGGCCCGGGTAGTTTTTCCGCCAGAACGCCTGCATCTGACGCTTGCGTCCTGACTTCTGCGACCGCTGAACTTTCCAGCCACGCCGCTTATTACACCCCTTCTCGCTGTACCGGTTACACCGGTGTTTTTTGGATTTCAAGATTCCTCCTCTCCGGCCTGGCCGGTGAAATTAGACAATAGGTTTACTCTTTCTTAACACAATCAAATCCAAAAAGCAAGAAAGCATACGACCCGGCAGGCCTAAACAAGAAAACAAAAAAACATACGCGCCTCCCCCGTAGGTCTTTGACCTTTTACGGGGTCGGCGCTAAACAAAAAACAAGATTTGTTTTCTTGTTTTCTTGTTTTCTTGCTTTTTTGATTATTCGCTCACCCGTTCTAAATAATCATTGGTCTCGGTATTGATCCGAATCAAATCGCCTTGTTTAACAAACAACGGGACATTAACGGTTAAGCCGGTTTCCACAACAGCTGGTTTAAGCACTTTGCCTTGAGCGGTGTCACCACGCGCCCCATCAACCGTATCGGTTACTTGGAGAACGATTTTTTTGGGTATATCAATACTCACCGGCCGATCTTCAAAATATAAAACATCAACCTCAACACCTTCTTTTAGATAACCAACTTTTTCAGCGCTCACATCCAAACCTAGATCAAACTGCTCATAGGTCTGGGTATTCATAAAATAAGCGGCATTTTCATCTTTGTATAGATAACTGGCTTTACCGCGCTCCAAATCAGCCTCTTCGGCCTTATCCGTGCCCTTAAAAGTTTTTTCCAAAACAATACCGGTGACCAAATTTTTAATTTTAAAACGCAAAATACTCCCACCGCGGCCCATATGAACCTGCTGAGTGTAGATAACCACATAAGGCTGATTATCCACCTTCATCACGGTGCCCATTTTGATATCACTTATCTGAAGCATAAGGTTCAAAAAAGCAAGAAAGCAAGAAAACAAGTCTTACTTTTTACTTTTGTCTATTTTATTATTTAAATTATTAATTTCTCGCCAAAGCATGGCGCCGATCTCTCCTGCTAACTTACAGACTAAATCGTAATCACTATTCTTTAAATAGCCCTCAACTAAAGAAAAATGCAACAAATATTTTGATTCCTTAAGCGAACCGTAGGAGCTCTCTAAAAAATTTAAGCGAATTAACGGCCGGCGACGGGCATACCCTTCAATATAGTTGAGAATAACCGACAGGGCGGCCCGCCTTAATTGAGAAACCGACCCAAAGAGTTCACTTTTAGGAAATAGACTGCTCAAGCGATAAGCCGAATGAACGTATTTATCCATCTTGATCTTCAAATTTTCCTGATACTCATTCATATTGTTTTCTGGCTTTTTTGCTTTCTTGTTTTCTTGATCTACCGGCTGGTAAATGGCAAGATACACATCACCCGAGCGCGCTTGATAGCCATCGCTAGCTTCCGCTGATGAGTGGCGCAACAACCGCTCCGACGCTGAGGGGCAATTTTACCATAAGAGGAAATAAACCGACGTAGTAACTGAGCATCTTTGTAATCAATATCAGTGTAAGTATTGAGACAAAAATAACATTCCTTCTTCTCCGGCGCTTTTTCCTGTCGTTTGTTTGATCGATTGTTTGATCTAGTATTTGGTCTAGGCATAATTTAGTCTGCGGGTCTTAGTACGCAGTCTGCAGGTGAGGTATGCCGTACTTAGGTATTAAACCCTACAGACTGCATACCGTGACCTGCCTACTGGATAAAAACTCCACTAATATGAATTATTAATTGAAAGTTTTAGCAAGTTAAAAGGGGATATCTTCCACTTTAATTTCTTCTTCAATCACTTCGTCAGCTGGCGCGGCTTCAGCCTTGGGGGCTGGACTAAAAGTCGCGTTACTACCACTCTGACCAGCGCGATCGAGCATAATCATGTTGTCCAAAATAATCTCAGTGCGATAACGGCGAACGCCATCTTGGCCTTCCCAGTCGCGAGTCTGCAATCGACCTTCAACATAAACTTTGCTGCCCTTTTTTAGATACTGACCGCAGATCTCGGCTAGCTTTCGCCAAGCCACAATATTGTGGTACTCGGTTTTTTCTTGTCGCTGACCAGAGGCGTCTTTCCAGACAAAGCTGGTAGCAACGCTAAAAGAAACAGTCGCTGTCCCCTGTGGCGTAGTCCGCATCTCGGGGTCGCGGGTGAGGTTGCCAATGATCATGGCCTTGTTGAGATTCATATTTTTTGCCTTTCGCTAGACCAACTAGTTGGATCGGTCGATCTAGCTAACTGGTCTTTATTTATAAGATTGAATCGTCAATTAACTCATCCAGTTTTTTGTCCAAATCTTCTAGGCTCACCTTGCCTGGCTTCTCGGCTTCTTTTTTCTCTTCTTCTTTTTTATCGACTTTTTCTTCGGCGACGATCTCGGCTTTCAGCTTATCTTCGATCACCTTTAGCTCACGATCTTTGCGTTCTTTCTCGGCAATCTTCTCCTCAGCGGTTTTTTCATGTTTGGCAACAATTAAATAACGTAATACCTCGGGAGCTAGTTTGAGAGAACCGTGCAATTTCTTCAGCTCTTCTGGTAATAAATTAAACTCACAGAGCCAATAATAACCGTGGAAAACTTGTTTGATAGCATAAGACAATTTTTTCTTGCCCAGATTCTCCTCCAAAGTTATCCGACCGTTATGCTCGGCTAAGATCCCTTTAATCTTATTGATTACGCCGGGCATCTCGTCATCGGTGTATTGCGCCGGAATAATTGTCAACATCTCGTAGTGCTTTTGATTTTGCTCTTCGATCATAATATAATTTGATTATTAATTATCTAAACTTTTTATTAATAAGATCTAAAAAACTCCCCAGTGTTCTATGGGAAGCTAAAATAAGCCCTCAGAACACCTTTAATTTACTCGCATATTGCTGTAAATTTAGCCAAATTTGGCCAGTGGAAAAGGTAGGTTCAAGTTGAATAACCCTAGATTATCACACTCAAGCAGATTTTTCAAGGGTCCCGTAGCGACAATTTATGAATTGCCGCTACCTTTTGTTTTCTTGTTTTTTGGCTTTCTTGTTATAATACCCCCATGCTATATTATTTTATTCTCGGCAAAAATCCAACCCTGTCCACCTTGGAAATCACCGCTTGGCTCAAAAAAGAAAAGTGGGAATTTAAAATAAACCAAAATTCCGCCGAAGTTTTGTTAATGGAGATTAAAACCCCATTTGAACCAGCTAAGCTACTCGACCAGCTTGGTGGCACAATCAAAATCGGCCGGGTGCTAACTGAGGCCGAAATCAACAAAATCACCCCAGAGCTGATAGCGAGTCAGCTCACCCCAGTCGCCGGCAAATTCCATTTTGGTTTTTCTACCTATACTCTAGCTAAATCTAACTTCCACCTACCCAAAAACTTTGGTCTAGAAGTTAAACGTCTACTAAAAGAAAAAAACATCTCCTGCCGCTTAGTTACCTCCAAAGAAAAAAATCTCTCCTCGGTGGTTGTCCAAACCAATAATCTACTCAAGAACGGTGCGGAGATTTGTCTCTTAACTGACTGGGACAAAGTTTATATTGGGCAAACTCTAACAATCCAAAAATTCGCTGAGTATTCTCAGTTCGATTATGGCCGCCCGGGCCGCGATGCCCACTCCGGCATGTTGCCACCAAAAATTGCTAAAATGATGATCAACTTAGCCCAGCTGCCGACATCAGCTATAATACTCGACCCCTTCTGTGGCAGCGGCACTATTTTGCAGCAAGCTAGCTTGATGGGTTACCAAAACTTAGTCGGCTCGGATATCTCAGCTAAGGCAACCGTTGACACTCAAAAAAATTTTGAATTTACTAATAGCCCCGAACCGACTCTTTATCAACTTGATTCCCGAACACTCTCCACTAGGCTCAAACCAAAATCGACTGTCGCTATTATAACCGAGCCTTATCTTGGTCCCACGCTTGGCGGCCACGAACCAATGTCTAAAATTAAAAAAATTATTAGTGAACTATCAGACCTCTATTTAAAATCATTTATTGAGTTTAAAAAAATTCTCCAACCAGGCGGTCGAGTGATTATTATTTTCCCAATCATCAATGGCCTGCCAGCAATGAATAATGAACAGCTAGAGCAAATTCAAAAATTAGGTTTTAAAAATACTCTCGAAATACCAGCCGAGCTGAATAATCTAACCATTACCCCTCGCCACTCCATTATTTATGCTCGCCCCGACCAAAAAGTGCAGCGGGAAATCTTTGTCTTTACTCAAAAATAAGTAAGGGCAATTCATGCCTGCCCGCCTCTGGTGGGAATTGCCCCAACAAAAAAAGCCGACCTCGCTGGTCAGTTTTTATTCTGTCATCCCGAGCTGACCTCGAGCGACCCTGAGCAAAGTGAAGGGAAGTCGAGAGGGAAGTCGAGGGATCTAATCTAAGGTACCAGCCAAAGTTTAATGTTGTTTTAGATTCCTCCACTCGTCCCGTAAAGGTGCTTCGCGCCCACGGGACTCGGTCGGAATGACAAACAAAAAATGCCCTAAAATAAAAAAAGGAGGCTGATGGCGCAAGTGCCGGCCTCCGTAAATGACCATTTGGGGCTGGTCAAAGCCCTGCCGTGTTCAGTCGGCGCGGACGTCTTCCCGGCCCGGGAAAAACTTGAGCTCCGAGGGCACAGAAAGTGTCGGCGTCACGATGGTGGTCATAAACCCAAACTGCCGGCTCTTGGCGATGTGCCGGGCGATGAAGTACATCATCGCCGAATTGAACTGGCTGGCCAGTTCCGCCAGCTTGTCTTCCGGCACGGGTACTTCCTCGGTGTGGAGTTCGACCCAGACCATCGCCTGTTCGCCGTGGTCGCCGAGACTGACGATCGGCGGATCGACACAGATGTCTTCCGCCTTGCACGGCATTTCCACAACATCGTTGCCCTGATCGTCATCAACCATGGCGAAGATGTCGTTGGTCTCGATCAGCGTCCTGGCCAGGCCCCCCAGCTCATGGGGGCGGTGTACCAGACCGGTATCACGCGCCGCAATGCTGGACATACGAATTACGATACGCATTGGTTTCCTCCTTGGTTATCACATTTCGACCACCTGAAATCAAACTCTCAAGCCATTGCTGGCTCAATTATCCGACTCCGCCTAAAAAACCCGGAAAAAAGTAGCCCTATTTACTCTTTTCCCGCTCTTTTAGGTACTAATTGAGAGCGTTGAATAATTATGAAACGCTCTCATCCTGAGCAAAGCGAAGGATCTCTTACGGTTTGACTACCACGATAATCACTTAGCTCGGTATGAGATAATTAAATCATTCAATAGTTAAAATTAGGAACTTTAGACCTTAACATATTTTCCATTATCTGTCAACAATTCTCTTTGCCCAAGGAAAATATTACCATCTTCCTCCCCTTACCAAGGGGAGGGTTGGGGTGGGGTCGTCCCTCCCCTTACCAAGGGGAGGGCAGGGTGGGGTTGCCGGGGAAATAAAAAAGGCCGGGAAACTGATCGGCCCATGGGGCTTAGCAGCGCCCGGCGAGATTAGATCACGATGACGCAATTACTGCCCCTCCTTCCTACCGATGTTTTGGTACCGGTCCGTCAGCAAACATTAGCCAAAAGAAAGGTAATAAACAAATTGCCCCTCCCATTTTGGCCATCTCGCGACCGCCATTATATGCCCAGCGGCTAAGGCGCCAGAGCGTCAGCCAATAAAGCACATAAAGCGTCGGCGGCGGTAAGATAATCAACCAGTACACCCAGTAATTGGTAAAGACATCTGTCTTCATAGCTCCCCCCAAGTTAGAAGACCCTACTTATATTGTAGCCCCTTTAAAAAGAAAAAGAAGAGACAGTTTCTAATCTTGTCGATAATATTCAAAAAAAACAAAATACTAGATACCCCTGGGGTCTGGGGCGAATATGGCGCCAAGTCCCGCTCCAACCTTTCTTGATTACGCCGAGGGGTGGGACGGGTAAATCCGTAGGCGGATTAACAATGAATTGCGCCTTATAAGCCCCAGGGCTTTTTTGCCCGCCTAGACTCGCTAGGCGAGGCTGGCTACTTTTTTAGTCATAAAAAAGTAGACAACTTCATAGACGGGAGAGGAATCCCTCCGCTCGGATTTCACCCCGAGCCCTTCGGCGGAGTTCATCAACAAACTGATTCTTCGCCTCGCCCTGCGGGCTCGCTCAGAATGATGAAATAAAAGAAAACAAAAAAACCACCAATATCCTATCCGCGGCTTTTTTATTCTTAATGATGTTCCTATCCTCCTACCGTCCTATCCTCCTAATTACTAAACCTAAAATAAACCGTATCCCCATCTTGCACTACATAGTCTTTACCCTCGAGGCGGACCAGACCGCGCTCTTTACAACCCGCTTCACCGTATTGAACAAAATCCTGCCAATTGCAAACTTCCGCCCGGATAAAACCTTGCTGGATATCCGTGTGAATTTTCCCCGCGGCCTCGGGCGCCTTAGCTCCCCGCGTCACGGTCCAAGCGCGCGTTTCGTCTGGACCAGTAGTCAGGAAAGTAATTAAATTCAAAATCTGATAACTTTTTTTGATCAATTTATCCAAACCGCTTTCATTCATGCCTAATTCTTTGAGATACTCCTTTCTTTCCTCATCATCTAGCTCTGCCAACTCCGCTTCAATTTTGGCTGAGATACAAACCACTCGCTCTGGATCAAGGCCTTCTAGTACGGGCAGGGCAGTGCCCTGCCCCCTACCCACCGCTGATTCGTCAACATTCATCACATAAATCACCGGCTTGTTGGTCAATAAATTCAAATCATGCAACGACTTTTTTTCTTCCTCATTTAAACCCAAATCGCTGACTAATTTACCCTGATTCAAACCATCTTTAACGCGATTAACCAATTCAATATTAAATTCATCTTCTTTACTCGCGCCGCTCTTGGCTTTTTTATTTAATTCCGATAACCGGTGGGACACCGTTTCCAGATCTTTAATTGCTAACTCAGTATTAATCGTGGCAATATCCGACTGCGGGTCAACCTTATTATTAACGTGAATAATATTGGGATCAAAAAAATCGCGCACCACTTGGACAATCGCGTCCACCTCGCGAATATTAGCCAAAAATTTATTGCCTAGTCCTTCGCCAACGCTGGCGCCTTTGACCAATCCGGCGATATCCACAAACTCAATCACCGTCGGCACAATTTTGGCTGACTTGGCCACCATGGCTAATTTTTCCAGCCGTTCGTCCGGCACCGCCACCACGCCAACGTTTGGTTCGATGGTGCAAAAAGGATAATTAGCAATATCAATTTGTTTTTTGGTCAGCGCTTTAAATAACGTTGATTTACCAACGTTGGGCAGGCCGACAATTCCGATGGCCAAAGACATAAATAATAATTTTAATCGCTTAGAATTCTCCAGCCAGAAACAGTATAATGCTGCCAAATATAATTATCTGCTCCTTTTTCTTCCCGTTGTTTTTTCAGCCAATCTTCAACTGCAAACCAGTTGATGCCTTCTTCTTCTGTTGGACAGAATTTTGCATCCCAAACACTTTCGGTAGTAGACATCATCTCACCATTATAAAGTTGCTTTTGAACTATTTCTTGTCTGTAATTTTTGTACCAACAGCTCCAATGGGCTAACTCAATACGCTTATAACCTTCCGCCTCAAAACCATTCACCCATTTATTTATTTCCGGCTCCAGTCTGGAAATCTGTTCATAAGCATCGGCCGAGAAACTATGTAAATATTCAATGTCTAATTCTGTGGTCTGATCAGCCAGATAACGGTCAATGTTAGTCTTGGCGATTTTAGCTTCCATATTTATGCCGGTCATAAACATCAAATAAATAATGGAGATAACCAAACCCGCTTTGACATAAGAATGATAATTCTTCTTGGCTAAACTAAAGACGGCCAAAGTGATCAGAATCAGGGCGAGATAAATGATAAAATGCCAAACTAAAAATCGGAGATGTGTCAGGCCATAGACTTCTTGATAAAGCCACAGACGCTTGAGAGCGGAAGCCACGATCACCATGGTTTGCAGAATAAAAACCAAGATTAATATCACCACCCGATCAACCTCATGATTTTCTTTTTTTCTATAGATAATGTAGCTGATCAGCAAAACTAAAGCGGTAACAAAAGCCAGCTGAAAAAATCCTTGATGAACATACTCGGCGTAAGTGATGCCCCGTTGAGTGATAATCTCGTGACCGCCGAAAAAAAACATCATCTGAGCCATGATAAAAGTCAGAAAGAATAAATTTAAAATCACCAAAAAAACCGTCGTGACTAGATTATCTTTAGACAAAGTATCGCCGGCAGAGGTTTCTGTCGCTAAATTTTTGGCATGATCTTCTTTGAACCGAGGCTGAGACGCAAAAGCATAAAATATTCCACCAGCAAATAACAAGACCAACAAGTCTCTAAAAACTTCCCCGATTAGACGTTCGTCCAGTTTAAAGTCAAAAATACTTGTTACCCATTCTCTATATAATAAATCAGCTTCAATAAATAACGAGCCAAAAATAAAAATAAAGGGAACGCTGATCAAAATAGCCAGGATAATTTTTTTAGTGGTTTCCTCTTTTTTGGAACCAGCCTGACTTTTAATAATTCCTTTCCAGGGTGCGGTGATTTTCGCCAGCCAATAGCTGACAAAAATCAAAATTTCTTTAGGAAAAATTGATCTTACTTTTTTGAGCGGATAGTGCTCCGGCGCTAGCCAGAAAAGTAGCAAAACAGTCAAAAAAATACTGGCCAAAGGCGCGACAACATGAACAAAAGCATTCTCATAAACAAAAACCGACCCGGCATACCAAAGAATAGGCAGACAAAACCACATCGGCCAGAGAGTAACTAGAGACTTGGTGTTAACTAGTCTAAGAATTAGAATAATAAAGATAAACAGAGCGACAAATAGAAAAAAATTAAGGCCTAATTGGTTGCCCGTGTCTATGATGGGAAACAAAAGGTGGCAAGCAACAGCCGTCATCAAAGCCATTAAAGCGATAACATAATTGTTGATTCGAGTCATATAAACATATTTAATACTACATTTAATTATTTGACGGTTCAACCGTTAGACCCAACCTTTGCTTGACCCGTGTCAAAGTATAATCAACATCCTTCACCGTTGCTCCCTTACTCGTGCCCCAGATTTTAGTGCCCAGTTCTAAATTAACTACATTGAAGCGACTATCGGCCACTTTACTATTTTTGACCAGAAAGTCAACCAAATCCAACCATTTTTCTTTTTCCTCAACTGGCTGACCCAATAAACCGGCATGATTATCACCTTGATAAAATAATAAGATACTCAAGATATCGGCGATGAAAAACCGATGTTGGCGGCCAAGGGCTATTGGTCGAGCCAGATAACCTATTGCTGGCACAGTAATATGGAGATAATTAATCAATGGTAATAAATTATTTTTGATCAAATCGGCTTTTATTTTCTGGTAATCACCATAATAGCAAACTAAACTATGAGCCAAATCAAACGTTAGGCCAACGCTATCAAGACTTTTTAACTGCGAAAAAAATTCGCCAAAATCATTTAAATCTGAGCCAAGTTCATAATAACCATTAGCAAACCGAGGTAAACTTTCAAAATTAATAATTACCCTTTTAGCTTGAGTCAGAGGCGCAATCTCGTTTATGACCTGTGCTAAACGCGCCAGCTCGGCTTTTTTATCACCCCGGCTGTGACCGATATGGAGTGTCAGGATAGATGGATACTTTTGATCATCAACTTGACCAATCTGCGCTAGTTGACTAGTTAAATCAATCTGATCCGCAATTAGTGCTAGACTAGTTTTTGATTCTTGAGCATAGTTAATCCGATTAAACTGAAAATCAAAATCGGTCAAACCATGCAGTCGGATGCCATGAGTGCCATTAGTTAATGGCATTCGATGATTAATATAGGTCTGCAAAAATTTTGCCACTCGTTGTGGCTTTAATTGCAAAGTAGGCCAATCAATCACCGGCCGACCAACAAAAGGCCGTGGTTCCACTCCGCTGATTTGCGCTAAAATCTGAGGCACACGCCTAGATATCAATGAATAAAGCTGAAGTGATTTATAGGTTGACGAGGGTAAAATAATATTCATATTGGTCTATATTGTAACTGACTTCCAATAAAAACAAAAGTTTATACTAACTACTCAATTGACTTCGAACTAATTCCCCACAAAAATTCAAACAGCTGCTTGAGGCTAAACGCCAAATCGGGTGAAAAAATAATAAAAGCAGCGTTCTCCTTGGAAGTAGAGATTACCCCAATATTATTTTCATAAACATAAATACTGGATTGAAGATCAACATATTCTGGTAAATATTTTATCTGCCGCAGATATTCTTGTTCTTGCACAAAAACAGCCGGGATATCAATCGATTTAGATTTTATTCTGAGCGAACGGCATTTCAAACCCTTGCTAACGCGCCTCTTGACCCAGCTCTCCATCCACTTAGGATCAACGGTCTGCAAAGTCAATTGCGGCGGCGAGAAATAAACGTATTCCTTTTTAGTCGTGGCCAAGATATCTTCATAAACTTCACGAGCGGAAAAAGGACCACTATGTATTTGGACAAATGGCTTTTTGTTTTTAGCAGCGTAGATAGCCAAAAAATCCGGCAATAAATCCTTTAATTGCTCTTTCTGGTGCTCAACCTTTTTGTAGAGCTCTTTAGGATGAGTCGGAATGAAAATCTTCCTTTTACCCTGCAGAATTGAGGTAATGTAGCCTCGTTCAGCTAAAACCCGCAAATTATCGTAAATAGCGGTCCGACCCAGCTTTAAATCAACCGCTAATTCATAGGCGGTCGCTTCGCCGCGACTAAGCGCGGCCAAATAAATTTGGGCTCTTTGTTCGTCTAAACCAGTGGCTAAAAGCCAAGCCAAAAGATTGTTATTCATATATTTCAATTATTTTTGACAAAATTACTGTTTATTTATGTCTAAATTAAGCCAAATATATACTCCTATCGCCTATTATTTAAATATATTTTACCAAATATCCAGCTTTTAGTATAGTCAAATTAGTAAAGTAATTTTTAAAATAAACACGGTCTGATTAAAACCTAAGAATATGAACGCAATTCATTCGCCTAAAATCCAATTCTTTACCTATATGAGCTCGCCTAGGCGGCAGAAGTCGCGCTGATTTTTATGGTTGGGTGTGTCCGAAGCCCTAAATAATAGATCCGCCTTCTGCTGGCGATTTTTTGTTGCCTCGGAAACATCCTAACAATCATTTAAGTGTTAAGCCATTGGCACCAACACTCACTCAGGGGGGGACAATAAAAACAAGAATTTATTCTGGGAGATGAGACAGCCATCATCTCCCTCTTTTTTTCTAAACTAAAGAGACCTATATTTATTCACATCATCTCGAGCGAGCCCACGGGACGAGTCGAGAGATCTAAAGGGATATTTCCAATTATGTACTATCGAATAGACAGATCCCTCCACTCCGCCCCGACATACGTCGAGGCTTCGGTCGGGATGACAGACAAAAAACACCATTGATTTCTCAATGATGTTCTTTGGTGGACCCGAGGGGATTCGAACCCCTGACCTTCTCCATGCCATGGAGACGCGCTAGCCAGCTACGCTACGGGCCCATGCTTTAATCTTGTTTTTCGCGATAAACTTTTTCGATGGCTCTAAAAGAACGTGAATTAAACGGCTTAAACTCATAATCTTCTGCTAACCAAGCCGGGCGAGCAAGATTATCGGGTGCGTCAGGTATATTCAACCGAGCTAAACTTGCCTGATACCTAGTCTCTACACCATGACGATAATCAACCATTAAACCAACTAAGGCTTTTCTCAACTCATCAAAGTTATTGCCACTAAACAATTGCTCAATTGCTTGATAGGTATCCTTAACTGCTGGAATATCCAAATATTTTTGAAACTCTTCTGGCCTAAGTATATAACAAGCGATCAAATCCGCTTGATACTGGCAACCCGGTCCGCTAGATGGCAAAAGCTCTTTCCCATCCTGATGGGCAATACTAGCCAACTGATCCTCGAGAGAATGCCCGACTTCATGAAAAAAACAATCCGGTAATTCGTTACCATCCCAATAATCCATATTAATCGTCACCATGTCAAAATCAATCTGCATATCCGGTCGTCGAGGAGTATTACCGCCTGGGTTATAGCTATCGTTATGGTCCAACCAAACTTTAACCGGGTGATCCAAAAATGGCGCTAAGTGATCAGCCATTTTGGTAAAAAGCGCCCGTGTCTCTGGCTGATTATGATATTCCTTAAAACGCAGCTCGGCCTGACCGTTCTGATAGACTGATGCCTCTCCTTGCTCTGGGGCCTTGGCCTGATCGCTACCACCTCGGGCCTCAGGGTGAAAGAATCGACCAAACAATCCTCGTCCTGCTTCGCGCATATCTTATATTATTTTAGTAATAGCTATTTTAGCAGACTTTTAAAAAAAATCAACTCAGTTGACAGAATAAGTGATTAATCTACAATAACAACAATCCAAGGAGGTTTTAGTTATGAATGCCGGTATTGAAAATCCGGAAATATATCTCGCGTTGTTGCGAGCTACGGCTAATGCGCAAATTCTATACAATCGGGCGGTCTTCTGCCTGATGCACCACGCCTGTAGCCACAGCCACCAACCAAAATTAGAAACTCCCATGATGGCTTTTGCCGATCTCTGGCAAACTGCCAACACTACGCTCCGGCGGCAAAAAGCTCGAGAGTTTCTACAAGCCGCCACCCGGCTCGAACTCGGCTGGGTCTGGCCGGATCAACCGACCGAGGAAGAACCAACCGAGAGGCAACTGGCCGATGCTTTCGCCAATCTGCTTAAGCATCTCAATCATTAGACCCATCCGGGTCTTTTTTTATACCCCTACGAATTTTTATCATGTCATTGCGAGCGTAGCCCCCGACCCGTGTGTCGGGGGCGGAGCGAGTCGAAGGATAGTTTATAAAAAAGACCCGGAAGAAAGAGCCCCAATGGGTTTTCTCCGGGTGGCGAATCTTTACGATCCGCTAGTTTTCAGTTGTCCGTGTGCTTCAGCAGTTGAGCACGGTGACGATCCCCACGGAGGAGTTGAAGCCCAGGCTGGACAGGTAGCTTTCGTCCACGGCGGCGACTTCCTCACGGATTTCCTTCGAATTGACGTCGTTCTCGTTGACGGCAATATCGTTGGAAACGCACTCCGTTCCTTGATCCATCGGCGCGACGTCGTTGTTCGCATCCTTCGACTGTGCGGCGGTGATCACGTTGACCAGGGAAGCGGGCGGCGACACATCAACGGTCGCCGAGAGATTGGGCGCCGCGTAGTTCGCAGCCAACCCGAAGATAATCGCCTGATGGTTCGCAACGACGGCCGGAGTCTCATCGGTGGCCTCGTTCGCGACCTGAACCGGAGCGGCCTGCGCGACGGTCAGCCCGACCATCAGCACCGCCAAACAACACAACGCAATGCACAAAAACAGTTTTCTCATCGGTTCTTCTCCTTTTCGAAGAATTTTTGCCCCACCCTGGCTGATTGAAACCCTAGGGTTCCGAATCTGATACCAAAGCGGTGCGCCTCCTGATTACCCTAGCAATCCCCTACCGATCGATCCAAATTAACCAAACTAGCTGTCATGGGGGTTGACTACTTCCCACTGACTAGCTCCCAAGGGTTAGTTGGGTCTCATGCTTGTTGAGGGATAACAGATCTAGTGCTAGTCTGGCTAGCAGTTTGATCAATCGTGATCGAATCGGTTTTGAAGGTTGCTTTTGGGTTATCATAATAATACTAATTTTATTTTTATTTAGCAAATAAAAAATTGCTTCGGCCGCCGGTAACCAATTGACAGAATGATTTATAAATAATAAAGTGAGTTATTCGGTCTAATTTTGGAATTTGGAATTTTCAACTTTCTTGGAGGGCAGTAAAATGACGACCTTTTCATCTTTAGTTGACTCTTTGGTTGGCTCGGTGGTGGGCACCAAGTCGTTTGGTATGGCCGTGGCGGATCTGTTGGCCTACCTGGCCAAAATGCAGCCGCTGCAGGATCCCAAACAACAGCGGTTGCTGCAGGCCGCCGAAGCATCCTTCCGCGACGCACCAGCAATGAAACCCTGGCTCGCCTGCGTCGCAACTTGGCAAATTCTCGAGGATATTTTCACCGAATTGGCTGACACCCAATCAGCCTTTGAGGATTCGCACCCTGGCTCCGAAGAAGAGACCAGGGTAGATCAAGTCACCAGTGATCTATCAGATGTCCTGAACGATCTACACGATCTAAAGGGGATCGACGATCTCCAAGACGACCAACTAATGGCCGAGGAGGTTCGCCGCTTGACTCACAAATGTTTCCTGGCGATCAACGCCTGGCTGGAAATCATGGGTTGGTTACCTCAGGAGGGATAACCAACCGACGTCACAACCCCGAGGGTAACCATCCCCTCTTTTTTTATTGACAAATCACTAAAAATAATATTAGATAAGCATAACTTTAACTGCGAGGTCACGAGAATGGAAGAAGGGTTTAGCCGGTTACTCAATACCCTGCGGCAATCCGCCGCCGCACTCGAGCGCAGGGACGCGCTTATGGAGATCATGGGAATATTCCAACGCTTGGAAATATTCCAATCCTGCCAGAACTTATTGGCAGGACTCATAGCGTGTTTTGGTCTCTGTCCCCGACTACCGGGACTTGGCCAGCGGCTGTTTCTCCGCCACCTCTTCGTGGCACTCAGCCAGCACCTCGGCACCGAGGTCCAAAAGCGGGAAGCGGCAACCCCGCCGACCTGGGAAGAACCAGCGGGCTACCCCGATATGGTGGTCGCCCTCACCAAGGCCATGCAGGTCCTGGAAAAGGATGCCAACCTGGAAACCATCCACGGAGCAGCCGCAGACGGCTTTGCCGCTCTGTTCCAATGGCTCGGTTGGCTCGGAGCCTTTTCCGGCACAACAGACTGACTAGCACCACGTTGCTGGCCAGCGAGGGTACCCACTCCCTCTTTTTTTATTGCTAAACGACGCAGGTTATATAACCTAAATTTATTTTACGACACAAAATCTAATTTAAATATAAACAAATAATCAAATAACCAGCAGAAATTATCAACCAATTGTTCCACGTGGAACATTCCGTAGGGGCAGGTCGCGACCTGCCCCTACGGATTTGACATCCACCAACCGATGTCCTAAAGTTAAAAATCAACCCAGGAGGATTTTCAAAATGTTTAAACGGGAAGTTTTTCTCAAAGAAAAGTTGGCTGGCTGTCAGCCAACTGATCTGAGGATCTATTACTCTGGCGGGATTGTCAGCGCCCACATGAGCAAAGACAACCGCCGCTTCAGCCACGGGGCAGTCACCAGCCTCATGCCGGAATATGAGATTGAGGTCGGGGAGAAAGAAACCGTGGTTGTCCTGAAAGGGACTCTCAAGGTTCGCTTTCTTCACAAGAACGCTCCGGCGGATGAGCCACGCTTTGACGAACGCTGGACCAAGGTCCATACCGGCGAAACCGTGGTCTTCGAAGCCGGAACTGGCGTCATTCTCGCCTGCGATCAGGAAGAGCCAGTCGAATTCTGGTGCGAATACGGCGACGCGCCAACCAACTCGGAGTAAACCCTTTTCTGGTAAACTCCACCTACCCCCCCCCACCTCGTGGGGTTTTTTATTTCTATTGACATTAAAGCTATTAAAAATTAAAGTTAAATTAACAAATAGGAGGTTGCAAAAAATGGGAAGTTTCTTGGATCCAGAAATAAACACCAAGCCGGAAATTAAGAACAACGGTGGACTAATTAAAGTCTACTACTTCAATCAGTCTCAGTGTTATTTAGGGATCGTGACAGGGGGAGCTGAATATCAGTACACCCCGGATAAAGATGAACCCATCGAAGTCACGGTCGGAACTCTTCAAATTCGCTTCCCACTAAAATACCCTAAACCACGTCAGTACCCGTGGTGCCAAAGGCTCCGAAAATACCACGTCGGCCAGAGAGTTACACTTCAAGCTGGCGTAACTGTCTGCCTATCAACGCTGGAACTTTCAGGAGCCGCTTTCAATGCCCATATTGGGCCCTATCCAACCATCGTCAAAGAGGATGGGCCTCAAAAGGGCTAAATATAGGCAAATATCCCCCATCGGGGATTTTTTTATTCCCTCCCCCTGCTAAGGGGGAGGTGGCCGCAGGCCGGAGGGGGTCTTTGGGGTGGGAGGAGTATCAAAAAACACCCCATTTCTAGAGTGATCTTTGGTGGGCGTAAGTGGGCTCGAACCACTGACCTCTGCAATGTGAATGCAGCGCTCTAACCAGCTGAGCTATACGCCCTTATTTATCGTCTTTTTTAATTGCTTTGCTTAAATAAACTGTAACTAAAACCACTACTACAGTTATTACTACAGCATAAATAAACTTCGCTACTAGCGAACCACCATTTTCTAAAGGAAAAATATAGTCAATCAGACCCTTAATTGCTTCGTTCCAGGCTAAACCCGCAACTAAGCCAAAAGCCGCAATAACATAGCTCAAGGTCCGCTGGCGGATCTCCTGCCTCAAATTTGGATCTTTTGGTGCTTGTTCTTCAGCCATAAATTTTTGTTCAGCGCTTTTTTGGACTCGAGGGGGATCGAACCCCTGATCTCCGCAATGCGAATGCGGCGCTCTACCAACTGAGCTACGAGCCCTCAAAAAGAGCTAAACAGATTAATAATTAAATACTCGGGCATTGTCTCCGCCTTACCACTAGAAATGACCACAAATCTGGCCTTAAGCTTATCCAACTCGTCTAACGTCCCCGATAGGAATTGAACCTATATCTAGGGCTTAGGAGTCCCTTGTTCTATCCGTTGAACTACGGGGACATCAGGCGAATTGGGCTTAGGAGTCCCTTGTTCTATCCGTTGAACTATTGGGGCATATTCGCCTCTATGAGGAATGAAATCCTTCGCTCCGCTCAGGACGGAGCCTACTTATTTTCTTACCGCCCCCATGAGGAATCCCACCCTCACGGGTGGTGGCCCGTTAGGGCCAGAACCTTAAATATCCGCCCCCATGAGGAATCGAACCTCAATTTTGGGATCCGGAATCCCACGTCCTATCCATTAAACGATGAGGGCCGAGTTGTTCCACGTGGAACAATTTGTATGGAAAATTCATGAATTGCCAATGCACAAACTAAGTTTTTGTTTATAATTAGATTAAATCTAGCGTCGTAAAATTATTTAATCTACTTTTTAAATAATTTTAATCTAATTTTGGCTAAACAAATTATTAGTGGTATAATTCTAGCTGATAATTAATAGAAAATCAATTTTATGGAACTGCTTTTTGGTCTGGTTGTCCTAGCATTAACTGGCGCCGTTGTTATTTTAATTTATCTTTTGCTGAAAAAAAAGCCGGCTAACCAAAACGACAGTGGTTTAGTGTTGATTCAAAATCAATTAAATGAGCTAACCCGCACAATTGATACGCGAATTGGCGAATCATCAAAATTAATGCACGACTCCGTCCGGACTCAGTTTACCGAATCGCAAAAACTAATTAAAGAGATCACTCAAGAGCTCTCACTGGTTAAAGAAACTGGCAAACGCGTTGAGGGCTTTGCCGATCAACTGCAGAATCTTCAAGATATTCTCAAAAATCCAAAACAGCGTGGCATCCTGGGCGAATATTATTTAGAAACTGTTCTTAAAAACATTTTACCACCAGCCTCGTATCAAATGCAATATAAATTCAAGAATGGCGAAATCGTTGACGCGGTAATTTTTATTAAAGAAAAAATTATTCCCATTGATTCTAAATTCTCACTAGAAAATTATAATAAAATTTTGGAAGAACGCGACGTTAGCAAAAAAGAAGAACTAGAAAAAATATTTAAACAAGATCTCAAAAACCGGATTGACGAAACGGCAAAATATATTCGACCAAATGAAAACACGATGGATTTTGCTTTTATGTTTATTCCATCCGAAGGAGTTTTTTATGATCTATTGATTAACCAAGTCGGCGCGATCAAAGTTAATACTGCTGATTTGATTGAATACGCTTTTAAACAAAGACACGTCATTATTGTTTCACCAACTTCCTTTTTTGCTTATCTACAAACTGTTTTACAGGGTCTGCGCGCGCTGCAGGTTGAAGAAAAAACGCAAGAAATTATTAAGCAGGTTAATAAACTAGGAAAACATCTTAGCAACTATCAAACTTATTGGGATTCACTAGGCAAAAACTTAACTACCACCGTATCAGCTTATAACAAAGGTTCGCACGAGTTTCGCCAGATTGATAAAGACATCATCAAAATTGCTGGGCAGGGGACTGAAACGGAAATTCCGGAGATTGATAAACCCAAGGAAGAATAATATAAATAAATAGTAAAATAATTTTAAAAGCTATAAAAATCAAAGTGCTAATAACCAAGCCACCCACTTTGTGAAAGTTGCTCCCAGCTGCTAACTAATTAAAACCTACTGATTTAAATCTTGACTGAATAGAATAAATCCGCTAAACTAAGCCTACTTTATACTATTAAAAAACTAACTATTTCCGGCTGCTGGGCACTAACCACTAGCCACTAACCACTAGCATATGCCAATTAAAGAAGCTTCCAAAAAAGATCGACGTCAAACAGTCAAACGCACTACCCATAATCTTCAGATCAAAACCAAGATTGAGCTCTTAGGTAAACAGATCAAGAAGGCCCTGGGTAACAAAAACATCGCTGAAGCAGAAAAAATATTTAAAGAATTGCAAAAATCAGTCGATAAAGCGGTTAAAATCAAGATTTTTAAAAAGAATAAAGTTAACCGGATAAAATCGCAAGTAACCAAAAGAATAAACACCCTCAAGAAGAAATAAACTACCAAAAAATGTAGAGGTACGTCTACTAAACGCCTCTACATTTTTATTTCTCTAAAAATCAATTAAACTACTCAATAATCGGCTCAGCCAAATCTATCTCCGGATAATTTCTAAATTGAGCTGCCAGGTCCTCAGCGTTTTTCATCAAAGGTACTGCTACTCGATACCAACTTTTAAATTCGTCCATATCCGGAAAAGCTAACTCATAATTATCAACCCCTAGCTCTTTTAGGATTTCCTGCATCCTCTGCTGACTAGTTGCTTCTTTAAATTGAACCGCCAAATAACCAGCCCGCTGCTCAGTCTTTACCTCGCTTTGCGACTGGTCTTGATTAAGACTAGTTTCGACATACTGGATCTCATTAGTGCCACTTTTAGATGTTGGCCAAGTAATCTGATAAAACATCAGCCCAGCCACAACCACCAAAAAAATCAGAATTAAAGATAATAAAACAGTATTAACGAGCGACGGTTTAATAAAATGCGATTTGATTTTTTGTAAACACATAGTTAATTTATTATTTTACTTAATAAAAGATCAAAAATTACCGGCACAGTGGCGTAATTAGTCTTTATTCTAACATCAGCGTCTAACAATTGTCTATAGATATCTTTTAACTTAGCCGCCGAAAAATTTTTGATTTGGCCAAGAGCCTTCTGGGCAACAAACGGGTGTACACCCAGCTGACTAGCCACCTGAGTTTTAGTTATTTGACGATTGGCTTCCGCTAGCTCCCGAGTCTGAAGCAAAATCCGAAACTGTCTGGTGAGCATGGTCAGAATATAAAGCTCATCAGCGCCAGAATCAAACTGTTCCGACAGCAGCTGGTGGGCTAATCGACTATTTTTGGCAGCAATCGCATCAATTAGATGAAAAATATTATCATCGAATCTACCCCTAACTAATTCGGTGACATCTTTTTCTTCAATAGAATTATCACCAGCGTAAGCTATTAATTTATCAATCTCTGAATTAAGCTGCCACAAGTCATTACCAACCAGACCAGCTAACCGTTCTAAAGCCGTCGAGCTAATCTTACCACCACGATTTCTAAACTCCACCCGCAACCAATTACGAAGCTCACTGTCTTTTAATAACTCAAACTCCTGAGCATATTTTTCTTTGATTAAACGCTTGGATAGAACACCGTCTCTTTTAAAATCATCAGTCTCTAAAAATATTAACAAAATATCTTTAATCAAATCTTCCTTACCCAGAATTTCCAAAATCTGTTTGGTCAATTCCTGGTCCGGCTCGTTGGATAATAAATTATCAATAATCACCATCCGCTTACGCGCCAAAAACGGGGGAGTGGCGACCGCCTGGTTAAATTGAGCAATATCCAAATTTTTGCCTGACAAATAAGTTAAATTTAAAGACGATTCGTCAACCTCTTTGACGAACTTCTCTTTGAGCTCATTTAATTTTTGCCGCGCCCGGAAGGTATCCGGCCCGTAGAGGAAGAAAATCATATTTGGTTGACCGTCATTGCGAGCGTAGCGAAGCAATCTCCTGAATAATCCACCAGATTGCTTCGTCGCCCCCCGATAAATCGGGGAGCTCCTCGCAATGACAATAACAACAGTTTAGCTCAAAATCTAGCGAAAATCAACTAAATATGCTAGGTTAAACTAAGTATGCCTAAATGTTTAATCTGCCAATCTAACTTTACCATCGAGCCTGACGACCGGATTTTTTATCAAAAAATCAATGTACCCGAGCCGGTCGAGTGCCCAGCTTGCCGCCAGCAGCTGCGCCTTTGTTGGCGTTGCGAACGCAGCCTGCACTTCCGACCCTGCGACCTTTGTGGTAGACAGCATATGTCTAGCTATGGTGCTCACACTACCTTTCCGGTTTATTGCCTAGACTGTTGGTATGGCGACAGCTGGAATCAACTTCAAAACGGCCGCGATTTTGACTTCTCTCGCCCGTTTTTTGAACAATGGGGTGAACTCCAAAAAATATCAGCTCGACCGAGCCTTTTTATTACTCAAGGTACGGTTTTTAACAGCGACTATTGTAACGCCGTCACGGCGATTAAAAACTGCTACCTGGTTTTTAGCGCTTTTGAATGCGAAGATTGTTATTATTCCAGCTTTATTCGCGAATCGTATAATCTTTTTGATTGCACTGAGGTATATTCGTCTGAACGATGTTACGATTGCATCAATTGCGACCAATGTTATGGCGTAATTGCTAGCGATAACTGCAAAGTCTGCCGCGACTCGGCTTTTCTCTGGGATTGCCACGGCTGCAGTGACTGTTTGTTGTGTACCAATCTACGTAATCAAAAATTCTGTATCAATAACCAGCAACTAACCGAAGCCGACTATCGCGCCAAAAGAGCCCAGATTGATCTGCGGTCCAAAACAATCTATGACCAGAGCACTCAAAAATTAAAGGAGCTCAAAAAACAAGCGATTCATAAATACTGCCAAGGATTTAATAATATTAATTGCTCTGGCGATTATTTGACTCGCTGTAAAAATTCTAAATACGCCTATGACTGCTTCGAAAATGAGGATTGCAAATACGTCACCCGGCTTAATAGCGGCAAAGATTGTTTTGATGTCGACCATTTTGGCTCAGATGGAATAGAGCTAGTCTACTATACTGCCAGTTCTGGCACCCGCTCGTTTAATAATAAGTTCTGCAACCAAGTCTGGAGCACTGTCCAGAATATGGAATACTGCGATATGTGTCAGAACGGCTCGCATGACTGTTTCGGCTGCGCCTGTCTAAATAAAAAGCAATATTGCATCCTCAATAAACAATACTCACCAGAAGAATACGCCAAGCTTAAAGAAAAAATAATCGCCCACATGCGCCAAACCCCGTATAACGGAACGGGGCAAGCCGGTGAATATGGCCGTTTTTTCCCGCCCCACCTTTCCCACGTTCCTTATACTGATTCATTTGCGCAAGACTATTACCCACTAACTAAGGAAAAGGCGCTAAAACTTGGCTTTCGCTGGGAAGACGATGACTCTAAATACCAACCCGCTTCCTGCCCATTGCCAGATGATTTGAATGAAATCAAGAATGATATTACCAAAGAAATTTTAGTCTGCACCAACTGCGGCAAGAATTACAAAATCATTAGTCAGGAATTGGAGTTTTATAAAACCCTCAATCTGCCCCTACCCGACCAATGTTTTAACTGCCGACTACTGGTTCGTTTGGCTCGCAAAAATCCCCGCGTACTCTATGATCATACCTGTTCTAAATGCGGCAAGATGCTAAAAACTACTTATTCTCCAAACCGGCCAGAAAAAGTTTATTGTGAAGAGTGTTATCAGAAGGAAATATATTAAACTTCCCGTCATCGCGAACGAAGCGTAAGCGGAGTCGAGGGATCTAATGGTTAATTACCAATATTCTCGGAATATCCCATTAGATCCCTCCACTCCGCCCCGACGATTACGTCGGGGCTTCGGTCGGGATGACAATAAAGACCTATGCCCAATTGTAAAAACTGCCAACAAAATTTCACCATTACCGAGGCCGATCGGCAGTTTTATCGCAAAATGGAAGTGCCAGAACCAACTATGTGTTTTCCCTGCCGACTGCAAAACCTCATGGCCTATCGCAATGAGAGAGTTCTTTATCCAGCTATTTGTGGTCTGTGCAAAAAATCTATTCTCGCTGCTTATCCGCCGACCCATCCTACACCTATTTATTGCTATGAATGTTGGCACACGGATAAATGGGACTCTACCACTTATGGTCAAGATTATGATTCTGACCGATCATTTTTTGAGCAATATGAAAAACTGCAAAATACAGTACCGCCCTTTGCCTTATCGGTTTTTGGCAGTATCAACTCCGACTATACCAATTGCGCCTCTTGGAATAAAAACAGCTATTTGGTCTCCGGCGCTAATTATAACGAAGACGTACTGTACGGCAACTACGTCAACTATGATAAATATTCTTTGGATATTTCTTTTACTCATAAATCTGAGCTTTGCTACGAGATTACCGACGGCGAAAACAATTACCATGTTCGTTTTGCTACTGATAGCTCTAATTGCTCCGACTGCTCCTTTATCCACGACTGCCGCAATTGCGTCGATTGTTTTTGTTGCACTAATCTGCGCAATGCTAAATATTGTATTCTCAATAAACCATATAATGAAGCAGACTACCGGAAAAAAATGGCAGCCATCGATCTGGGCAGCTACCAAACCGTGCAACAATATCTTGGGGAATTTAAACAGCTCAAACTGCTGGCAGTTTATCAATATTATCATGGCAGTAAAAACGAAAACTCAACCGGTGATTATTTTTACTATACCAAAGACTGCCATTATTGCTTCGACGCCACCGAAGTTGAGGGTTGCGCTTATTTACAATGGTTTCATAAAGCGCGAAATTGTTACGACATCTTGGCTTGGGGTTTTGGTGCGGAAAATTGCTATAGTGGAGTAGAAGTCGGTGACAACGTTACCTTTTTAAAATTTACCCGCACCTGCCGCACTGGCTCAAGTAATCTGGAATATTGCCAAAATTGCATCGGTTGCACCGATTGTTTTGGCTGTTACTGCATGCACAATGTCAAATATTGTATTTTAAATAAACAATATTTGGAAAAAGAATACCGAGAATTAAAAGAAAAAATTATTGCCAAAACGAAAAGTAGCGGCGAATACGGCGAGTTTTTTCCAACTAAATATTCTTATTTTGGCTATAATGAAACTATCGCCAATGACTATTTTCCTTTAACTCGCGAGGAAGTACTCAAACGCGGCTGGCACTGGCAGGATAAAATGCCCGGAATTTATGACAAAGGCACCTTAACCGCCGACCAATTACCAAACAATATTAAAGAAGTTGAGGATAATATCACTAAAGAGATTCTGGTTTGTGCTAGCTGTGGCAAAAATTACAAAATTACTCTAGCCGAATTAAAACTCTATAAACAGATTACTGTGCCCTTACCTCGGCAATGTTTTGATTGTCGGCATTTAGCTAGACTAAAACAAAGAAACCCCCGACAATTATGGCACCGCCAGTGCCTGCGTCCCGGCTGCAAAAATGAATTTGAAACCACTTATGCTCCCGATCGCTCGGAGAAAGTTTATTGTGAGGAGTGCTATCAAAAAGAGATCTACTGAGGGAGTACTTGCCCCGTGATCCGCCTTAGGCGGATTTTATGGGGCTATCAGAAGGAAATATATTAAATTCCACTGTCATTGCGAGCCCGCCGCAGGCGGACGAAGCAATCTCCTGGGTAAACCACCAGATTGCTTCGTCGCTCCCGCCTAAAGGCGGTCGCTCCTCGCAATGACGCTAAAAAACTATACCCACCTGCCAAAACTGCCAACCAGCAGTTTTTTGATTTGACATTATTTCTAAAAAGGCTAAGCTTAAACATACTCTCAATAGTTCTTTACCAAGTAGGAGGGGTTTATGAAACCCAAACGCGGCAGCCAGAAGATCGAGGTGGATTTTCTGTACGTGGTGATGCCACGGGCACATCGAGTGGTCTTCGTTGCCACTCAAGACGTGCCCCACGGAGTCAACCTCGAAAAAGTGGTCCAAAAATATGTTTTAAATGAACTCAAAAAAGCGGGGGAAGGACATCGTTTCTTCTGGTATCGTCTCGACAACCACATGAGGCCGCCGAGGAACCGCCCTCGTCCAGGCGATTTCCATGTACTCCAGGTCTATTACGGATCGACGGCAAATCGGGACGCAACCAAGGATATGTCTCAACCAGATTCCAAATGGCTGCGACAGGCTGTCCATGCCCTGCTGCGGCAACTGGCGGCCTAGCCGCTATCAGACACGCTGTGTCCAACCCAGTCATTACGACTGGTTTTTTATTAAAAAAAGTCGCGAAGCGACACCTTTATTTTTAATTCTTAATTTTTAATTTTTAATTTCTTTAGTCTCGCCCCAATTATCTCCCACCTCGATTTTAACCTCAATCGGCACCCGGAGTTTATAAACATTCTCCATCGTTTCTTGAATCAATCTAGCCGCTTTTTTAACCACGCTATTTTTGACTTCAAACACTAGTTCGTCGTGCACCTGCAAAACCATTTTAACTTCGTCGGGCTGGAATTCTTGCTTTAACTTCTGATCAACTTGAATCATGGCTAGTTTGATTAAATCAGCCGCCGTACCCTGGATCGGTGCGTTAATGGCCATCCGCTCGGCGGCGTTGCGCACCTGTGCCAGACCAGAACTGATCTCAGGCAAATAGCGCACTCGGCCAAAAAGCGTTTCCACATAACCATGCTCACGCGCCGAGGCTAAAGTCTCACGGATAAACTGCTCGACACCGCTAAAAGCCGAAAAATATTTGGTGATAAACTCCTGAGCTTGCTCGCGTGAAATACCAGTCCGCCAAGCTAGGCCGTAAGCACCCATGCCATAAAGCACACCAAAATTAACTTCTTTAGCATTGCGGCGCATCTCTTTGGTGACCTCCGAGAGCTTAACTCCATTGATCTCAGCCGCGGTGGCAGTATGAATGTCTTCATTATTTTGAAAAATCTCCAACATTTTCTTGTCCTCAGCTAAAGAAGCCACAATCCGCAGCTCAATTTGCGAATAGTCAGCCGCCAGGATCTGATAACCTTTTTCGGCCACAAACGCCCGACGGATCTGTCCACCCAATTCAGTCCGAATGGGAATATTCTGGAGATTAGGTTCAGACGAAGACAGGCGACCCGTTGAGGTAACAGTTTGATTAAAACTAGTGTGCACCCGGCCAGTAATCGAATCAACTAGATCGGGCAGAGCTTGAGTATAGGTACTCTGGAGCTTAGCGAGCTCGCGGTGCTGGGAAATATAATCAATTATTTCGTGCCGACCACGCAGTTTTTCCAGTTCGGCCGCAGCCGTCGAGATACCGGTCTTGAGTTTTTTTAGTCCACCAGTAGAGATTTTAAGCTTATCAAACAATACTTCTTTAAGCTGCAACGGCGAATCAATATTAAAGTCGGTACCAGCCAACTGATGAATTTTTTGGTCCGCGATCAGACGCTCTTTTTCAATCCGAGCATCAAGCTTAGCCAAAAATTTAGGATCAATTTTAACTCCGGTTAATTCCATTTGAACTAAAATCGGAATCAACGGCATCTCAATTTTTTCCATCAGGCCCAAAATATTTTTGCGCTCCACTTCATTACTTAATTTTTGGTAAAGCTGATAGGTATAATCAGCATCTTCGCAACAATATTCAGCTACTCGCTCAACTGGCACTTGGTCTAACGTCAGCTGGTCTTTGCCTTTGGGACCGATTAAACTTTCAATCGGGATCATCTCATGCCCCAGCTCCGTAAAAGCCAAGGTATCCAAATCATGCGCCCGGCTACCGGAGTTAAGTAGGTAAGAAGCAATCATGGTGTCGAAATAAACTCCTTGGACATCAATCCCAGCCTGCTGCAGAATCTCTAAATCATATTTCAAGTTGTGACCGATTTTTTGGACGTTCTTATCTTCTAAAATCTTTTTAATTTCATCGCCGATGGCCGGTAGCCGATGGCCGATGGCTAAATACCAACCCTCTCCAGCTCGCCAGCTAAACCCAATGCCAACCAACTTAGCTTCCAAGGTATTTAAACCAGTGGTTTCGGTATCAATCGCTATTACTGCTTGTTTCTTTAATTCAACCAAAAAACTTTTTAAACTCTTGGCATCATCAACCAAATGATAACCTTTGGGCATTTTAAAATCACTGCGGGCACCAGACTCCTGCACGGGCAGGGCACTGCCCTGACCCCTACCGACTGCAAATAAATCTCCCTGCTTTTGTTGCTGTTTACCACTCAGCTCGGGCAATCGATTTAATAGCGATTTAAACCCCAAATGTTGAAAAAGCATAAACACCGCTTGATTATCAAATCCGCGCACCGCCGCTTCCTGAAGATTAAACTTGATCGGCGCATCAGTCACAATCGTCGCTAAGTGCTTGGATAATAAGGCATCTTTCTCATGTTCTAACAGCAGTTCTTTGATCCGTGGCTTAATTTCTTCACCTTCTTGTTTTCTTGCTTTTTTGTTTTCTTGCTTTTTTGTTTTCTTGATTTCTTGATACAGGTTCTCCAACGTACCAAACTGTTGCAGCAATTCCGTAGCAGTTTTTTCACCCACACCCTTGACCCCGGGCAGATTATCCGATGGATCACCCCGCAGGCCCTTATAATCAACCATCTGCGCTGGCGCTAAGCCATAACGCTCCTTGACGGCCGCGGCATCGTAGATAACCGTATCGTTAATGCCTTTTTTGAGCGTAAAAACGGCGGTGTCATCGTTAATCAACTGCAATGTATCCATGTCGCCAGTAACAATAATATTTTCTACCTGCCCATCTGTCTGACGACAAATTGTGCCAATCAAATCATCGGCCTCATAATTATCTTCTTTGTAAATCGGAATATTAAACGCCCGAGCTAACTGCTCTACTACCGGAATCTGGGCATAGAGCTCGTCCGGCTGTTTTTGGCGGGTGGCTTTATACTCGGTATATTCTTGATGACGAAAAGTTTTTTTGCCTTTGTCTAAAGTCAGGACAACATAATCCGGCTTAAGATCTTTATAAATTTTGAGCAAAATCAAAGCAAAGCCGTAAACAGCATTAACCAACATCCCGTCTTTACTGGTCAGCGGCGGCAAAGCGTGGAACGCCCGATGGATCAGGGCATTGCCGTCAATAACAATTAGTTTTCCTTTCTTAGACATGGGTATATTTTACCATTTCGGACCAAATAAAAAAACCGCCTAACTTCTCTAATTTGTCATCCTAAGCCCTTCGGAATGACAATTAAAAATACTTTATCCCTAACAACATTAAATTTTTCTAAACAAAAAATCACCCTTCAAGGTGGTTTGGAGGCCAGGAGGGGATTTGTCTCCCTACGGGAGATCCCCCATAGGGGGACACCCCTGATTATCCAACTGAGTGATTACCTATTCTTAATTTAATAATTTCTTTCTGCTGGCTATTGTGTTTCAACTCATATTCTCTTTTAGCAGCTACCAAATTACTAACATAAGCCTCATAATAAACAAGAGCTAACGGCCTTTTGTCTTTTGTTGATTTTACTTCACCCTGATTATGTTTTAAAAAACGGGAACTCAAATCAGAAGAATAGCCAATATATAACCACCTCGGATCTCTTATACTCTGTAGGGCATAGACATAAAACATGCCATAAGTATAAAAAACCAAAAGTTAAATATTTCTAAACTTATCAAACCAAAAAGGCCAGGAGGGGATTTGCACCCCTGCATAGAGGTTTTGCAGACCTCTGCCTTACTACTTGGCTACCTGGCCGAAAAAGAAAAAAAAATTTAAACAATGATCAGGTTTTGTCTCCCTACGGGAGATCCCCCACAGGGGGACAGACCTCTGCCTGGATTTTATCCGCCTTGGGCGGAACTTGGCTACCTGGCCGAAATTATTAAATCTCACCCTATAATAACAAAACAACTATCAAAAATCAACCTTACTTTTTTATTATTACTCAAACAATATAGAATAATAAACCCAACTGGGGTTTGGGGCGCCCGCCTAGACTCGACGTCTAGTCGAGGCTGGAATACGGCGCGCAGCCGAGCTCCGACCTTTTTTGATTACGCCAAGGAGCGAGGCGGGTAAAACGAGCTGGGGATGAACAACGAATCGCGCCTGATGAGTCCCAAAGCTTTTTTGTGTTACTTTTTTAGTTATAAAAAAGTAACAACCACTATTTTTCCAAAAAAAAGAAGCAGGTGGGCTTCTGTCTAGTGTTGTATCCTCCTTGGAAAACACTAGCTAGAAGCTTCCTGCTTTTGGGGGTATATTGCAACCCCTTAGGCGTCATCCTCCTCCCACGGATACCGGTTGTCCGGTTCGGACTCGGGAACGTGTGGCCCCCGCCGTGGCGGTTCCTCGCATTGCTGCTCGGTCCGCCCGCGACGCCGGCGGCGGCGGATGATCAGCCAAACGACCAGCAACAGCACCGGGATGCCAATCCGCAGCGCCCAGGTCTTGATCGCCAGATTCCGCTGGTCCGATTTGGCCTTGGCGTGGCTGGCATTGATCATTTCCATCGCCGCTTGGATGTCAGCCGGCGTGGCTTCGACTGCGGCGTCCTCCTTGAGCCGACGGTTTTCGGCCAGCGCCGTTTCCAGCGCTGCAGCCTGATCAGCCTGCGCCTGAGCGAGCTGGCCAGCCGGGCTGTCGGGCAACGGATCCGCTTGGTCTTCCAAGCCCCGCGGATACCAGACCGACGCCGAAGCGCCGGAACTGGCACCCATCAGCTTGTAGCGACCAGAAGCGGACACGTTCCAGGTGGATTCACCGGGAGGCAATTCGGTCTTTTCTCCAGATCCCTGAAGGGCAAAGACCTTGCCCGAATGGACCGACACCGTCAGCTTGGGTGCCCGCAACGGGTCCATCCAGACGGTCCGCACGACTTCGTTTTTGGGCAAGCTGTACGGCCCGTTCCAGACGGGGTTTGGGGTTTGTGTTGCTGTCTGCTTCGCCGCGGAGTTGGTCTTGAGCGACTCGAGCTGCTTTTTGGCCAGCTCGATCAGCTTATCCAGACCAATCTTGGCTTCACCGGTCAGACCGCCGGCCGTCCGTTCGAGAAGCTCAATCTCCTCTTCGGACAGCGGCTGGCCCGCCTAGATCTTGGTGCGGATTGCCTCGAGCCGGACAATCTTCAGCGCCTGCTCGTAGTCGGCGTACTCCGCCGCGATCTCGGTTGCCACCGTCTGGGCCGGATTAACTTGATCAGTTGCCCACCAGAACGGGGTGTTGTGGCCACAGACCCGGACCCAAATCCCCGAAGGAAAAAGGCCGAGAATCAGGATCACCAGGACCAACCGGACGCCGGACGCCGCGAGGCGTTTGGGCCACATGCCCGTGGGCAGGCCCCACGCACGGCCGATTGCCCAAAGGCAAAGTAGCACCAGAAACAGACCGACGATAAAGGTGACGCTGAAGTGGAGCGGGGTGAGGGTCAGCCCGATGATGATAATCAACGGGTAGACCAGGATGGTCGCGAGAGTCAGGGTCACCGCCCCCCAACCGCGCTTGGCGATTCGCGCCGCCAGATCGGCCAGGTAGAGGGAGATGCCTTTGACCTTGTCCTCGGTAAGACCGAGGAGTGCGCCCAGCTCCTTGACGACCTTGGTCACCTTTTCCTCGAGAAACAGGGCCAAAACACCGCCGACCAACCAGGCGAGTACTTTCTGCTTGCGGGTCATCGGCTTGTCGTCTTCGATTCCGAGCCAGGCGAGGAGCATGGTGAAAAACTGAACGTACGGATCTTTCGTTTCGCCGAGGGGATCGGCTGTGGGCTTGATGTTCTCGGACATGGCAGTACTCCTTCGTTCGTTGCTATCGAGTTGATTCGTTGGTTACTTCTTCTTGGGCATTAGCGCGGACATCATGGACGACTGCAAATGATTGGACATGGCCGTCGCGAAACCCCGCAAGGGAGACCGCTTGATCCAGCCGTGGTCCAAACAATACTGCGTTCGTTGCCAATCGTCCTGCCGCTCCTTGCCCCAACTTCCCATGAGCAGATACAAATACGGCAAGTCGTCGCGACTCTTGGTCGCAGCGACTACCTGCCGGAAATGATCCTGCGCCCAGGTTGGGAGATGGGTATACCAGTTGTTGAAAGCCTCATCGGCCGCTTTCAGAGCCGCTTCATCAAGTTTAAAGACTTTGACGGTCTCTTTTTTGGTTCTCAGCTGAGCACCTTCACGCGCCGGCGGAAGCTCTTTGTCCACGATAACGCTTCCCTCCATGAGGGTATGCGCTTTCTTGGCTTCAACCTCCATCGAGGCGGCTTCGTCTCCGAAACCGAGTCCGCCAACAGTACCAACCGCTTGCGCTTTTCCGGCGCCAGCGATTGTCTGTTTTATGCCGAATAGGCGATCAAGTACGAAGGCGGCAATAGCCGCTACCGTGAAATCGCCAGCATCCGGTACAAAATGACGCAGAAAGCTCTGGACACCAGACGCAGGTTCACTTGCCGCCGAAGCGGTTTTCTTGTCCTCGGACATTTTCGTATCCTCCGTTTCTATCCTGTTATAAACTCTGAAACGACCAAAGGACCACCCTCTAGCCGTTATATTCTCACGCTTATATATTTAGCAGATTAAAAAGTCGTCGAAACGACCCAAAATCCGCCTTTTTCAAGGGACAGTCAGACTCGCTTTAGCCCGAAAGCTAATTTGAGACTAACTTTATATGATAGCATATTTAGAGATAAAAGTCAATGATTTAAACCAAAAAATGGCCAAAATTAGCAAAAAAACAAAAAAGCATACGCCCCGACATAACATCGGGGCTAAACAAAAAAGCAAGGTTATCAGCCTTGTTTTCTTGCTTTTTTGTTTTCTTGTTTTATTTTTTAGGCCGAGTGATCCGCCAATTCGGCGAAAAACGAGGCCGTATGCTTTCTTGTTTTATTGCTTTATTGACCTAAAAAACCGCCCGACCAGGCGGCCTTTTAATTTTTATTTGATATCTATCACTTACTACTAACCGCTACCAGTAATAGTTTTAAACACTAAAGTTAAAATAGCATAGCTAGAAAAAACCACTATAATTCCAATAATCGACCAAACCATAATTTCACGACCTTTTTTGACTCGCTCCTCATTGCCACCGGAAAAAATCCAATAAAAACCACCCAGCACAAAAGCCAAAAAGGCTAACGCGCCAATTGGAAAGATCATAAAATAAGCAACCTGAGCAGCAAAACCGGTTAGCCGCGCCGCCGTGTCATCACTAGCCGAGTCATTATAACTGCGATAGCCCATAGGATCGCCTAAACAGATCGTTCCATCTGGTGTGCCTTCTGGACATTTCACCTCATCAGCCGCTAGAACCGCTAAACTATTGAATAATAAAATAGCTAAACAAGCTGAAAATAAGATCAATTTGATTTTGTTTTGCATATGGATTTTAAAATGATTCTAATCTAATTATAGGATATTTTAGAAAAAAGGGATAGGGGAGAAGGACATCCATCATCGCAAGCGAGCTCACCAGATTTATTATTTTAAAGCTCTGGGGTAATAGATCCAATGGGGGTTTGGGGGTGTTTGCGGCGCCAAGTCCCGCCCCGGCCTTTTTGATCTTTCCCCAGGGGCGGGACGGGTAGAACGGAATAAAAATGAACAACGCCCGCGCCTCAAACGCCCCCAAAACTTTTTTGATTACTTTTTTAGTTATAAAAAAGTAACAACTTTAAAAAACCGCCTCAACGGCGGTTTTAATCTTAATATTTTTTTCTAAGGGTTAATAAATCTCCACTCTCAACCGACGAACACCAAACGCTTTAGCCGCCTCACGGCTCTTCATCCAGACATCAACTCGATAATCATAGCGGGCATTCATCCGGTCTTGGACAGTAAAAACTTGGTCGCCGAAGTAATCCGGCATTTTGATCTCGGTGCCAAAGGGTAAAAAATTAGCCGCCACCACGTCCTCTTGATCATGGAGACAAACGTTAAAACCATTGGCGGTTCGACACGGATCATCATCACACTGATCAACCGTGCTGGAATAAGCCGTGACCGTCACCCAAATCACCCGTTTAGGCTTAGGCGCGGCTTCTGGCAGAGAATTAACGAACTCTTCTGGCTCAGCCGCTAAGGCGGGAGTAAATAAACTTAGCTCCAAAACCGGGGTATCAGCATCAATCGCACCGGTCTGCCGAAGCGAGTGGGCGAGGCTCACTTGCGGAAAGGCAAACTCAAAGATAACTATCGCCAAAACCCCAATCTCCAAATGCTTATTTTGAGCTATTTTTAGGTATTTTTTGGCTGTTTTAACAAAACGTCTCAGGTATTCCATAATTTTATTTAAAAACCCCTAATATACCTTAGGGATTTTCTGATCCGCTATCTTAGCAGAACCAGCCAAAATTGTCAAGGGTAACAAAACAACCGCGGCTTTTTCTAGCCACGGCTGCTAATTAGTTTTTGATAATAGTTTTAACCCTTTTTAGGCATCAATTCACCCAACTTTACCTTGATTATCCCTTAATAACACCCGACTGACTGGAGCGGGTAATGGGAATCTCCCCCTACGGGGGATCACCCGTTAGGGTGAGAACCCACCTTATCAGTTTACCGGCCCGCATCTAAGAACTGGATAATTAGATCAATTTAGCTGGAGCGGGTAACGGGAATCGAACCCGTATTTTCAGTTTGGAAAACTGATGCACTAGCCGTTGTGCTATACCCGCAAAATGGCTACCAATCTTTTATAAAGGCAGACGACACTCGCTCAAATAAATGAGCTCAAATTCTATTCTAGAAAGCTATTCCAAAATATCACAAAATATGACAAGACACAATATATTATCAAAACATCGCACCTAGTGAAACAAAAATCCACCAACGAACATTGGCGGATTTTTTTAGGCAAAGCTGTTAATCTACTCTTTAACTAGTTTGATAAACTTAGCTACGGCTTCGTCTTGAGCCTGCTTCCGAATACCGACAATATGCTCTTTAACCCCTTTTCTGACCGTGGCTGGATCGTCTTTAATATTAGTATAAAATCGATTAATAACATCCATGCCCATCGCCGCAATTGCCTGCATGCCGGCCCGCGCATCAGTCACTTGATATTTATCACCCGCCGGCACCAATACCTGCCGGTCCAACAACTCTTTAATTATCGCCACGGCCGAATAATAATAGCGTTCGCCTTCGCTACCCTTTTCACCCGAGTTGGTGAGTAGATACTCTTCCAAGGCGGCTATTTTAGCTAATAACTGCTGCTCAATAATTTTATCAGCATCAGCTGGCTTATCTTGTTCCAGCTTACGCATTAATAAAGCCACACCCACGGTTTCGGCTTTTAGTTCTTCAACTACTGCCGCTTCATCACTAACGCCCCGCCGCCTTTTGACGTGGCTATCTTCTTCGGCCATCACTGTATGACCAAGCTCGTGGAGAACCGTATCTTTACTAGAACTATTAACAAAAGAATTTTGATCTAATTCTGCACCAGCAATAGTTTTTTTAATCAACGGCAGTTTGCGACCGATCACTGTCTCCCGGGTAACATTTAGATGAGAGACAATCGCCTCAGTACCTGATTCACCTTCAGTCATAAAATGGGCATCCGGACCAAAAGCAAACGGCTGGTTAGTCAAAACAATCGGCGGCACTTGATATGGTTCTTTGAGCGCTGCCTTATTAGCATCAACTATTTCTTGGGCTAGCGGCCGCAGCTCATTTAATACTTGGCCCAGCTCTTTAGTCTCGGGAGTTTGAAAACCAAGCCGCATCTCCACATCCACTTTATCAGCTTCACCAGCCACCATCGCGCAACCCTGAGGAATTATAATAATTGGACAACCGGTCTCGGCCAGTTTAATATAACCCGCCTCTAGCTCACTCCACATTTTTTCTAATTGCTTAGGCGAAACGCTATCGGAGTTATAGACCTGCGTCATCTGGCGCAGATAAGCTGGCAAACCAGCATAAGTCTCGGGTACTTTGCCATCAGTTAATAATTCATCTGTCCGATCAGCTAAAACTTCCAATCGTTTAACCAGCCGCGGCCACTCAGTAGCAAAGACATCTTTATAGGTTTTCTTATTCACCGCATCACTCGCTGGATTAGACTGGAGATCATACATGTATTTAGCGCCAGCGCGTAAACCCAATGTAGTTTCTTCTGATCCGCCCGGCGCATCAGCTAACTCAATCTGTTTGATGTAGGCTTGGTCGATAAATTTACCAACCATACCAGCGGTATCAAGCATCAGTTGGATTTCCGCGCGACCGACACCCATTTTTTCTAAACTCGCCTCGGGTAGTTCTTTAATCCAACGTCTCATTAAAACTACCGCCGCTAGCTGCCGCTCCGAAGAAGCCAGCACTAAACTCCGCCAAGCCTCAGGGATTGCTTCGCGCAAATTCTCAAAATTACTCAGATCCTGAACCCGCAAATTTTCTTCCAATAAACCAGGCGAAGCGAGGGCTTTTCTAAGCTCTTTATTCTCTTCATTGTCCGGAATACCTGCTAGCCACTTAGCCGCCTGCTGGCCCAAAACTTCGGCCGCCGTGCTAAGCCATCGTTGAGCCACCTCGGCGCGAGCAGCCTCAAAAAGATCCTCAACCTTTAGAACATCTTTGGGACATTCGGGCCAACCTTGGGTTTCAACGGTTGATTTAAGTTGATCTCTAATTTGCCAACTGAGGTCAATATATTCAGGCAGATCTTGCAGCCGAACGACATCGGCGCGATCCACATATTTTTGTTCGAGGCCAATGTCGGGAATATCACCTTCAGATAAATCATCAATTCTTCCTTTTCTGATATTTTTAACATCTAACCGATTAGTCATATCGGGGTTAAAATCTTCGCCAAATCTTGGTCCACCTTCTCGCATATTTTTTGGTTTATTTACCATATTATTAATAAAAATTAGTCTTAAATTTATCTTAGGCTATTCGGCCTTTTTTGGCAACCAATCTAAATGATTAAACAAAAAACACCCCGAGGAGTGATTTTATTCAGTACTATATTTTTTATCGAGGTCACTCAGGGCAGGCTTGCCACCCTACGGGTGGTCCCCCGTAGGGGGAAACCTGCGACCTCCGCGTCCCAAACGCGGCGCGCTAGCCCCGCCCAAAGGGCGGTCGCCCTCTGGGCGAAACTGTACGCCATACCATAGCTAGATACCACTCTACTCAGCTAATAATTTTCTATAATCAGCTTAACTAATTTATTACCTACACCGGATTTTAAAAATTTTTCCCTTTGCCAAGCATCCTTTTGACAATAAAAACTCTCATAATAAACTAACTCAAATGGTCTATTCTGACTAGTCCAACTATTACTCCCCAAATTATGTTCCGCTAATCTTTTTCCCGGTAATTTCTATGTTACGCCAACATAAGATTTACCGTTCTTTAGACTTTTTAAAATATAAATAAAAAACATATATCTTTATCGGGGTGACAGGGCTCGAACCTGCGACCTCCGCGTCCCAAACGCGGCGCGCTAGCCAACTGCGCTACACCCCGGCGATAAAAATTGAAGGAACAATTCGTACGCGCTAGCCCCGCCCAAAGGGCGGTCGCCCTCTGGGCGAAACTGCGCTACACCCCGATAAAAAAATAATGTTCAGGCAATAAACGCAGAAAACTCGATCCAGAGTCTCCCCCACGCAAATGCCGAGGGGCAGCCCTTCGCTTCGCTCAGGATGACAGACTGCCGACCCGTTCGTCCCGATTGTCATCGGAACTCAGGGCAGGCTCCAGGATTTTCTATAAATTTATTCCTGCTAGTCCGGAGTTTATCCCTTTACAAATGCCGAGGGGCAGGATTGAACTGCCGACGCAAGGATTTTCAGTCCTTCGCTCTACCACTGAGCTACCTCGGCAAAAATTCTCGGCATTTGTAAAGGGACTCTACCACTGAGCTACCTCGGCAAAAATTCTCGGCATTTGTGTAAGGGAAACAATGTAGTTTTTAGTCCAAAATTCATCCTCAACGGATAAAAACTTCAACACTTCAGCTATCTTAACAACTATCTGGTACAAAGTGGGCGTACCTGGGCTCGAACCAGGGACCTCGTCATTATCAGTGACGCGCTCTGACCAGCTGAGCTATACGCCCACTCTACACCAGACCCAAATTGCTTCCATTGATTATACAAACAACACGAATTACAGTCTAATATAATTTATAAAAAAAATCAATACCATTAATTACTTAAAAACGCTCCATTAAGAAGCGCTTCTAATTTAACAACCAAAAAGTGATAGAAACCGCAGTATCCGAAATAACCACACTTTTTACTCAAGAGTAAAAAGTTCGACTAATTGGTGCATTTGCTCACCATATCTCCTTAGAAAGGAGGTGATCCATCCACAGCTTCCGCTACGGATGCCTTGTTACGACTTCGTCCCTGTCACCAATCCTACCTTCCTCCGGTTACACCGAAGTTCGGGTATTATCGGCTCCCTTGACGTGACGGGCGGTGAGTACAAAACCCGAGAACGTATTCAACGCGCCATGGCTGATACGCGTTTACTAGCGATTCCGGCTTCATGAAGTCGAGTTGCAGACTTCAATCCGAACTGGGGCCGGGTTTGATGGGATTAGCTCCGTCTCGCGACTTGGCAACCCATTGTCCCGACCATTGTAGCACGTGTGTCGCCCAAGGCGTAAGGGCCATGCTGATTTGACGTCATCCTCCCCTTCCTCCCAGCCCTCAACGCACTTCGCTTCGCTCGTGCTAAATTCAAAATTTAAAATGCAAAAATCAAAACTTTGGTATGCGCCTTTGGCGCATTTTAATTAAACTGTCCCAAGGGGACACCTTAATTTTACATTTTGATTTTTGAGTTTTGAATTTAGCGCGCGCAGCGCGCTAGGGGCTGGGCAGTTTTCTGTGACACTTGTAACACAGAATGAGGGTTGCGCTCGTTTCCCGACTTAACGGTACATCTCACGACACGAGCTGACGACAACCATGCAGCACCTGTCTCTGGGTTCCCGAAGGCACTCCGCCGTTTCTGGCAGATTCCCAGGATGTCAAGCCTTGGTAAGGTTCCTCGCTTGTTGTCGAATTGAACCACATGCTCCACCGCTTGTGCGGGTTCCCGTCTATTCCTTTGAGTTTTAAGCTTGCGCTCGTACTCCCCAGGCGGGGTACTTAAGGTGTTAACTTTGTTAAACGACACTGACAGGGTCGATACTGCCAATGTCCAGTACCCATAGTTTACGGCGTGGACTACTGGGGTATCTAATCCCATTCGCTACCCACGCTTTCGTCCCTGAACGTCAGGGCCGTTCCAGCTAGCTGCCTTCGCATTTGGTGTTCTTGCCGATATTAACAGATTTTACCCTTACACCGGCAATTCCGCTAGCCTCTCCCGGCCTCTAGTCTAATAGTTTCAACAGCAGTTCCGGAGTTAAGCTCCAGGATTTGACCATTGACTTATTAAACCGTCTACGGACTCTTTACGCCCAATAAATCCGGATAACGCTTGAGGTCTCTGTATTACCGCTCCTGCTGGCACAGAGTTAGGAACCTCTTATTCCTTAGATACTGTCAAATATTCATCTCTAAGAAAAGCCGTTTACAACCCGAAGGCCTTCTTCCGGCACGCGGCGTCGCTCCCTCAGACTTTCGTCCATTGGGGAATATTCTTGACTGCAGCCTCCCGTAGGAGTCTGGGCAGTGTCTCAGTCCCAGTGAGGCGGGTCATGCTCTCACACCCGCTACCCGTCGTTGCCTTGGTAGTCTCTTACACTACCAACTAGCTGATAGGGCATAGGCCCCTCTCTAACCAATAAATCTTTACATGGGAATGACTTAAGTCCCCCCATGACTATCAGGAATTAGTTCCGATTTCTCGGAATTATGCCTGAGTTAGAGGTAGGTTACCAATGTGTTACGCACCCGTTTGCCACTCCTTGGCTTGCGCCAAAGCGTTCGACTTGCATGCCTTAGACACGCCGCCAGCGTTCATCCTGAGCCAGGATCAAACTCTCAGTTAAATACTGATAAGTTGTCCGTACACTAACAACACCAGTTGCTAATGTTTACCCCGTAGAGTCTACGGGTTTAACTCTCTCAGTAGAGTTATAAGAGAAAATAAAGTTGAATAGATAGGTTACTTCGCACTTACGATTTACTATCACTTTTCGATTGTCAATGTTCCTTTTCTCACCTCTTAATTTTTTATCAAATTAAGAGACGAAAAAACAGTGCGGGCCAAATCAACGACTTCCACTGGGGAATGTCTACTCAGCCATCACTGTTTTTCCGTCTACTTTTCCCCTGTCAGGGGAAAGTTTAGATGAATTGTAATAATGTTTTTATGGAACTTTTTATGCCTTGCCTCGCCGGTGCCCTAAAAGGGCATAGGCGGGTTATTTTTAAAGCCCTCTCATTATATACCTTTGCTAGACCCTGTCAAGGGTGAGACAACAAGCCAATAATGCACAAATTATACCCAGTCAATTTATAACCTAAATAGTAAAATAACCATTGTCCAAACCCTTGACTAAATTGATTGTCCGTGTTACAGTTACTAATCCATTTCTCACACCAAGGAGGGCACTATGCCCAAAGAACGACCGAGTGTGTTGGCGTTCATCGCCTATCTGGCGGAACACCAAACGGAATTTCACCTGGGCACCTGGTACCAGGTAGGCAAACCAGGCGTCGATGCGCGCGAAAATGACCTACTCGTGGCCAACTGCCGCGACAAAGCCGAAGCGGAACACATAGCCGCCGACCGCGACGGATTCGAGGTCAAAGCCATCGTCGTCCTGGCCATGGACGGCTACGATGCGGCCCTGCAGCTGCATCTCGCGACCATGACCATGACGCTGATCTACATCGGCGTCGCTGACGAAACCGTCTAACACCGGTTACTCTACCGCTCAAAGCCACCCCCGTGGCTTTTTTTTATTCACTAATTATTATAACAACATAAACCTAATGGGGGTTTGGGGCGAATACGGCGCGAAGCCGAGCTCCGACCTTTTTTGATTACGCCGAGGAGCGAGGCGGGTAGAACGAGCTGGGGATGAACAACGAATCGCGCCTGATGAGCCCCAAAGCTTTTTTGGTTACTTTTTTGGCTACAAAAAAGTAACCTACCTGCTAATAAAATAATACCTGTTATTTTTTTAACCACGCCGCTAGCGCCTGTTGAGCTAACTCCAACCGATTGGCAAAATCTGGCTCCTTAATCTCAAAACTAATATCCTTGGAATAATTATCTAAAATCTGTCGATGATCACCCAGATGTTTATCCAGATATTCCAGCGCCCAGTTATATTGTTTACTTTGGTACAACTGGCGAAGAAATTTGGGGGATAGCTCAATATTAATCAAAAAATATTCGTAACCGACTTCGACCAACTTGGCCTTTAATTCTGGCCAAACCCGATCAACACTCGCATCATAAATAAAACTATCTCCCTTAGCTAAAATCTCTGCCAAGCGTTGGTCACGAATGACCAAATATTTAGCCTGATCAAAAGCGCCGTGGTCTTCAATCACTTCGGTCCGCATGATGTCATTACTAAAAATCGGCAAATTCAAATTCCAACTCAAATAATGAGCAATCGGCGTTTTGGAACAACCCGGCACGCCGGTAAATAAAACGATAAACTTTTTTGATAATATACTCATTCTAATAAACTTAGAGTTCAGACTGATTTACATAAGTATGCAGTATGCGGGAATTAACGCCCACGGACAACGAGATTCAACCCCTGCATACTGCATACTAAATATTATTTCTTCCGATTTTTCCTCCGCCACTCAGTAATTTTTTGGTGGTCGCCCGAAAGTAAAACCGGTGGTACGCGCCAAGACTGCTTACCCGCTTTAAAAACCTCCGGCCGAGTGTACTGCGGGTACTCGGCAAAATATTCTAATTCTTTGGAAAAAGTTTCTTCCTTAAGCGATTCTTGTTTACCCAGAACTCCGGGGATTAAGCGCGAAACCGCCTCAACTACCACCATGGCTGGAATCTCGCCGCCAGAGAGAACATAATCGCCAACCGAAATTCGCGCATCAACCAGTTTTTTGATCCGCTCATCAAAACCTTCATACCGGCCGCAAAGCATAACTAATTGATCAAGTTGAGAAAATTTCTGCGCCATTTTCTGATTAAACCTTTTCCCTGCCGGATCGAACATTATCACCAAACTTTTTTTGCCCTTTTTTATCTTCTCTAAACATTTATAAAACGGCTCAACCATCAAAAGCATGCCTGGTCCGCCGCCATATGGTTTATCATCAACGGTGTGATGCCGGTCTTGAGTACAGTCGCGTAAATTGTGGATTTTAATCTGAATCTTTTTCTTCTGCTGAGCAATTTTAAGAATCGACTCACTAAAGTAGGAGCTAAAAATTTGGGGGAAGATTGTGATAATTTCGAATTGCATACGCTATAGTACTTAATACATAGTACACAGTACAGAGTAAATTGACCAGCCAGCAACATTTGGCTGATGTACTCTGTACTCAGTACTGTGTACTATTATAAAACAAAAACCGTCGGTTTGTCACCAACGGTCTTCGTTTTATTCAATGAACAATTTTAGATTTTGAGATTATCAATAGAGTCAGTGTCGACGTCAGCACTAGCGGCGCTAGCAGCGCTAGCCATCGCATGGCGAGAACCTTCTGGTTCGTGGATTTTTAGATTAACTCGCGCATTCAAACGAGCACCCACGATTTTGAGCAAGGTACGAATTGATCGAGCAGTTTGACCCTGCTTACCGATGACATAACCCATATCGGCTTGATTGACGTGTAAGGTGATTAAAACACCCATCTCGTCAACTTTACGTTCGGTTTTGACATCATCAGGATTACCGACGATCGCTTTGACAACATCCTCAACAAACTTCTGATCCTTTTCCATAGGAATTTTAGATTACTTTATTGTTAAATTGCAGGACTGCCGACCCTTCTTTGGTCCCAAGCGGGATTAGAGAATACAGCCTGATAGATAATATTATATACAAAACAATCAACTAGTCAATTAAACTTTTGGCTCGTTCTCAGCGGGCTTTTCCTCGGCCGATTTTTCCTCAGCAGCTGCCGCTGGTTTTTCTTCGGCTCCTTTTGCGGCCTCTTTTTTCTTCAACCGAAAAGCATGCACCTTGGCCCCAGTAATAACACCTTGGCTAACCAAAAGATTGTGAACCGAAGCTGACGGCTGGGCACCTTTAGATAACCAATATTTGATTCTCTCGGTTTCTAAATTAACAATTTTGGGATTAGCCCGACGATTCCAAGTACCCACAAATTCCAAAACATCGCCCAAGGCGTCTTTGGTTTTTTCAGCTACTGTTAAACGGAAAGTCGGCGCATTCTTGCGGCCAAAACGGGTTAAACGAATCATCAACATAATTGAAAGGTTAAGGATTAGGGTTAAAGCAAACCAACGTGTTTGCCCATTGTAGGGACATTGTCCTAATTTTGACAGTAGCCCCAGGATACCAAAATACTTTGTTTTAGTCAAGAATCTTGACGGCTAACCATCCAACGGGTAATATTGATAATTCATCAACAAAGGGGGGAACCAATGGGCCAATGTCCATTAACAACTTTAGCTGCTCAGAAGAAGATTGACCTGCCCGGCGAACGACAGCTGGAGTGGATCTACAACCCAGCGCTAAATGAGGTCTCTTTCCGGCTTGATCGGGCAGGTAAGATCGTTTGGCTGATCAGTCTCCATCCACTGCCTGGCGGACGATATGAAGAGACCAGTGTCGACATGCTAGGTAAGTTGATCGGGCGACGATGGCAAATGGCTGATGTCAACCTGGAATACCAGCTGGTCCAGGCCATCATCGAGGCGAACGCACTACTCGATGACCAATTTCCGCTGGTCCAACCAGGGATCTACCAGGCGGTCAAAGATTGGCTGGGGACGATCCTTGAAGTTGGCGGCATGGTCAACTTGGTGCTTTGGCTCAAAAAAGTCGGACCAAAATCTGATGCCGGTCGGCTGTTCATCTACCGGGCCAACAACCATCAACCGCCGATTCTAACTGGCCGGATCAACAACGCTGACGGCCTGGCCAGACTGATGGCCAAAACCCGGGCTGACGAACAGCCAAACATCTGCCGCCGGTTGCTGGAATTAATCCCGGAAGAAATCCGGGAAAACGCCAGCAGTCTCCGGCTGGCTGCGGAGATCGCCAGCAAACGCGAAGACTTCCGCGTCTATATGCTGACTGTCTTCAATAAACTAATTGACTTGGCCAAATAACGCCAAGAAGATTAGTACCAACCGCCTCACCGCGGTTTTTTTAATTCTCCCCTTTTTAAGGGGAGAATTAAAATGGGGTTCTACCTCTCCTTTCTGAGGGGAGGGCAGGGTGGGGTTCTATCTCCCCCTACTAAGGGGGAGGTGGCCGCAGGCCGGAGGGGGTTACTTGGCGTACTGCTGCCCTTCTTCCAGTTTAATCGACAGCATTTTGGAAACACTATCATCACCCATGGTCACGCCATAAAGCACATCGCCCTTGGCCATGGTGGTTCGATTATGAGTCACAATAATAAATTGAGTTTTGTGCGCCAGGGTTTCAACAATATTAGACAATCGTTCTGAATTGGCTTCATCCAGCGCCGCATCCACCTCATCAAGAACAACAAAGGGGGAGGGATTGCAAGCAATAATGGCGCAGATCAAAGCAATCGCCGTCATCGCTCGCTCGCCGCCTGACAAAGTGTTGAGACTAGAAATCCTTTTGCCTGGGGGACAAGCCTTAATCTCCACCCCGCCATATTCTAATTCCTTGCTACCGTCGCCGATTCTAGCTTTTCCGCCTCCGGCGGACCCGCCGTAGGCGGGCTTGTTGACCACCTTACCACTCTCATCCAGCTCTTCTTCATCATCTTCGATCTCGATCATAATTTTTTCCAAACTCGCCTTACCGCCACCAAACAACACTTGAAAATATTCACCAAACTTAGCATTAATATTTTGAAAAGTCTCATCAAAACGCTTATGGATCTCTTCATCCAACTCGCGAATAATCTGTCGCAGACTTTCGATGGCCTGAGTTAAATCTTGATACTGCTCATTTAAAAATTCATAACGAACCTTAATCTCTTCATATTCTCTAATCGACTCATCATCTAGACCACCGATTAACTCGAGCTGCCGTTTGAGCTTTTGAATTTTGTCATAAGCCTCAGCCATCCCGCTCTCGCCGATCGCCGGCTGCTGACTGCTGGTTGGCAATTCAACATCTCCCATCTCTCGTTTAATCTCCCGTTCCAAATCTTCTTTTCGTGTCTCTAGTTTGGCTAGCTCAATCTTGATATCATTAACCTTGATTGACAGATTATTAAGCTCGCTTTGCTGACCAGCAAACTGACGTTGCAGATCAAAAAATTCACCTTTTTTCTCTTGCTGTGTTAGGTTAAAATCAGCAATCGCCCGTTGGCTAGTCACTAATTCTTTAGCCACCAAACCCAAAGCCTCTTGGGTTATTTTTAGTTCCGCTTCTAATTCTTGATCAATTTTGATCTCCTCATCGGCTGGTTTCCTCACCTTACCCAACAAATCCTTAAGCCGGCCCTTGACATGATGAATTTGGTCTTTGACCTGGCCTAAGTGAACCAATTCTTTAATCTGATCAACGTGGCTGATCAACGCTTCGTGGAGACTAATCAACTCTTCAATATACTGAGCCATCTCTTCAGCACCCAGGGGAATAAAATCCTGCTGGGCCTGCTCTTTGGCTAATTGAATTTTACTCTGCAAGATGAGCTGCCGTGACTGGAGCTGATTTTTCTTATCCAAAATCTGATTAAACTGCTGCTGTAATTTTTCAAATGCTTCCTGACCCGAATCTTCCTGCTCTAGTTGATTAAGCTTTTGTTGGATTGATCCCAAATTCTCGTGCTTAGCCAGTCGACCATCTTCAATAGCTTTAAACTCGCTCTGATATTTTTGCCAGTGTTCATTAATATCAAAATACAACTGACCATAATACTGTTGCTGGATACCGCGCAATTCCGTCTCAATCTCGCCACGCTGTTCAAGCCGCTTGACCAATCGACCGAGTGAACGATAACGCGGCCCTAATTCCTGCAAAGTCACGTCGGTTGTTTTAAGATTTTCCTCAGTCCGCAAAAGTTTATTCAGGGTCTGGTCCCGCTTGATTTGGTATTCTTTAACCCCAGCTGCCTCATCAAAAAACTCTTTACGCTCAGACTGGGTAGCCACCAAAAAATGATCCACCATGCCTTGGCCAATAACACTATAAGTCCGCTGACCAAAATTGGCCTTGGCCAATAGAATCAAAATATCCCCCAAGCGCACCCGACTCTTATTCAATAAATATTCGCTTTCGCCGTCACGATAAAGCCGGCGGGTAATTACCAACTCAGAATAATCAATCTGAGCTTGGCCATCCTCATTATTTAAATACAAAGAAACTTCGGCCATACCCACCCGGGATTTTTTATCCGAACCAAAAAAGATGACGTCTTCGCTCTTTTTACCCCGCAACGTCTTCATCGACTGTTCACCTAACACCCAGCGGATAGCGTCAGCAATGTTGGATTTACCGCTGCCATTAGGACCAACTACCGCTGTGATGCCTTTACCTTTACCATTAGCCGAGGGGAATTCTAAAATCGTCCGATTGGCGAACGACTTAAACCCTTGGATCTCGAGTTTTTGTAAATACATAAAAACAAAAAAGTTGCTTCTATTTTAGAATAAAAACAACTTTGGCGCAAACGTCAGCTTGCCCTATGCCGCTTTCTTCGCCTGTCCCGCTGTCGGTTGTTCTTCTTTTGATACTTGCTTAACTACAGTTTGAGATTTTTCCACTCCCTTAATAAAGATCACCCGGAAAGTATCATGCTCAGCTCTTAATTCCAAACCAACCTGGGCATCAGCGCCCTGAATAGCCCTTAGATCATAATCAGCCCTAAGAGCAACTAGTTTTTCCTTGATTCCTTCCAGGGCGTGGTTACTGATCAAAAAATATTCGTCAGCGACTTCAGCCACGGTTTTTAAAAATCGAGAATTGGCCGCGCTATCCGGCTTAATGCGCACTGTCTCATGTTCATAGCTCCGCAAAATATCAAACAGTTCTTCCACCCGATCCTTAAGTGTTTTTTCCTTCTGACTCTCGGCAGACGCGGCTTCGGCTTTTTTATCTTTGGGTTGGTTCAAAGGTCGATCGGTCTGAATTAAGTCGCGCACTTTGGCCGACTCAGCCTCGACCATAGCTTGATCCTCAGGTGACAATCGATCTCTTACTCCCTGGCCGATTCGTCGCGCCACTTCGTTTAAATTATGACCAGTCAAAATATCAACCCGAAAAGTTTCATCATTCACCCCGTCGGCCATCGCTACAAAATCGACCTCGCCGCCGCCTAGTATTATATTTTCCTGTTGGCGAATATCCAAAACATTCATCCCAACTTGCTCTCGGATCGTTTCAAACTCTGTTTTGCCTTCCTGTTTGGGTTGGTCCGAATCTTTTTCGGGGTCTAGATTTTCCGCCTGTTCATCCAAAAGAGCTGGCTCTTTTTCTTCCGGTGGAATATATTTTTTATTAATTGGCACAATCTGGGCCATAGATTTTTCAAATTATTAATCCAAAAAGATGACTTTATATAATCATCTTAGATTAAAATGGTTTTCCCAGCAAATCATTCAATTAGCCAAAGCTCAACCAGGCCGGTTTAAAAATCAGCAACAACCCGAGGAGTAAAATGACCGCGCCACCGATCAAATTGGAATATTTAGTGTATTTAGTTCCAATATTAGTCACGTGTAAAGTTACCATGGCAGCAACAAAAATAATCAGGTCATCAAACATGAAGAATAAAACGTAGACCAAAATATATAAATACTGCTCCCAGCGGGAAATATTATTAATCGCCAATAGGGAAGTAAAAATAGCCGGAAAACCAGCCGAGCAAGCTAGTTCAACAATATTAACGGAGAAGGCTAGAAGGGCAATGCCCGCCAGAGCCAAAAGTAAATTCTTCTCCATTATTACCCCTTTTATCCGGTCAAAAATTTTACGCCGTTTTTCTGATGAAGTTACTTTACAAACTGGACCGATTTTACGCGTCCGCCAATAATCCCGCAAATTATAAATACCAAAAAGAACAGCAAACAGACCGATGCCAAAACGAATATACCAGAGATAGCCCAAAAATAAGAAAGCCTGCAGCCAAGCGGTCATAAATAAAAAGTAAACCGCACCCGAAGCAATAATAAAAATACCGCCGATCAACCAGCGCCGTCGCTGAGAATCCACTCCCAAAAGTAGGGAAATCAGAAAAACCAGCACCCACATGGCACACGGGTTAAACCCGTCTAATAGACCAATCACCACCGCCAAGAGAGGCAAAGAAAAATAGCTTAAATCTTTAGTGCCCACAAAGGGTATTTTGAGCAAAACTGGCTTATCCAAGCCTTGAGCTGCCGGCACTGCTAACTGGCTGCCATTATCGTGTTGATTCAAGAGATTTTTGGCCGGACACTCGCCAATCTGACCCGCCTGACATTGACTAATCAAACCCAAAATTTCCTGGCCGGTCGTTGCGTCATCTTGATAACCAATAATGTGTTGATCACCGATCAGGGTAATCGGCACACCAGCGACAGCGATCGGATGGAGTTTGGCCACCTCAGCTAGTAGCTTGGCATTATCTCGATCATGCCAAACTTCATAATAATGAATAAAAATTCTATCACCAAAATCTTTTTTGAGCTGATCCAAAAACTGTTCTTCCGTCGCACAATGAGGACAACCATCACCATAAAAAAAATAGATGTCGACGGGTTTGGGTGTTTCGGCGGCCTGGCCAGCCCAAACCGGCACTAGCAGACTAATAGCAACAACCAAGAAAAAAATCTTGCTCAATATTCTATTCATATATAAATAATCAATTTAAGGTAAAAATATTTTACCACACTCAATCAAGTGTAACAAGCAATTAATCACCGGCGGCTTCTATTCTAAAACTATACTCTTTCCGATTTTTAGTTTTAATTTTAAAACCATAAAGATATTAATCCAGTAGGGGTTTGGGGCGAATATGGCGCGGAGCCGAAGTCCCCATCTGGTCGATACTGACCAGGGGACGAGGCGATTAAAACTAATTTCAAACTAAACAATGAATCGCGCCTTATAAGCCCCAAAACTTTTTTGGTTACTTTTTTGGTTGCAAAAAAGTAACATATTAAGACAATTTTAGTAACAATAAAAACATCCCCCGATTTAGCGAGGAAGTCTTTTTTTGAGAATTTTATTCAGAGCCTTGGAGGGGCGGCGCTGGCGATTGATCACTTTACCTTTTTTAATCTGTTTTTGACGAGCAATTTTAGCGCTATTACCCCATTTAAAATTATTGGGCATATCAGAAGTTTAGTTACTAAGTAGCTACAGCCTAGCAGAAAATCCACTAACTGCCAAGACTACCCCATCACCAGGTGTAAAACCCAGACCAGGGCGATGCCGAGAATAAAAATGCCAAAATTAACCAAATTATCTCTCAGGCTAATATTATGCTTTACTTCCGGAATCAAATCTGAACAAGCAATATAGATAAAATTACCGGCAGCAAAAGGCAAAAGCCAAGCCATATTAATCTGCCATGACAGTAAGTAGACTAATAGACCGCCGGCCACCGCTGTTAGAGCAGAAATAAAATTAAAAAACAGCGCTTTACTCTTTGACCAACCGCCATGTATTAATACACCAAAATCGCCCAGCTCTTGTGGCACTTCATGCGCCACAATAGCTAACCAGGTAACCAAACCAACCTGAAAATTAAAAAGAAACGCACCAGCTAAAGCCATGCCATCAATAAAATTATGAACACCGTCAGCCACTAAGATTAGGTAAGTCACGGGGTGCTTATGCTCCGACGGTGTCTTATGGCAATGATGCCAATGGATAAACTGTTCCAGAAAAAAGAAAAGTGAAAAGCCCACCAACAGCCAAAAAAAGATCCCACTGTCCACCCCCAGCTCAGCAATCGCTTCTGGCAGAATATGAAAAAAAACGCTCCCCAATAGAGTACCAGCTGATAGCGCCACTAGCGGCAAAAGGATTTTCTTAAGCATTGATTCCTGAAACCACAAAACCGTTATGCCAATTAATGAAATTAAACTGACGGCCACCGTGCTGATAACAATCCAAAATAAAATCATAAATCAAAAAGTTATTTGTTACATTTTGGGCAAAGACCCGTTAATAATAATTGGTGGGAGACATCAGTAAAATTTTTAACCTTAGAAAAATCATGATGACACGGTACACATTCAATTTTCTGACAACGCCGGCAAATGATATGATGGTGCGGCTGTTTAGCTAGATAGTAGTATTTCTCTTTGGCTGTCGTCTCTTGAAAAATCAAACCGATCTTTTCTAATAAATGCAAAGCGCGATAAACTGACGCTAAATTAAATCGGCTGCCGAGACTCTGCCAAATTGCCCGGGCCGTCTTGGGCAGGTGATCGTGCGCTAATAAATCCAAAACTGCCAGACGGGGTTTAGTTAGTTTAAAACCGGCTCCTTTGATGGTTATTTTGTCCATAGCTTGATTGTATAACTAATAGCCAACAATTGCAAATGGTTTGCAATTACTCAAAAGTTTAATTAGCTGCTATAATACCCTTACTAATAAAGACGGCCCAACCTATCGACCAGGTAGGCCAGCCGACTAATCTAAAAATATGTTAGAAAATAAATGCGATTACGCTGGAGACGGCGGCAGCTGCTGCTCGCACTGGCGCTCACCCAAAACCTGGCTAGCCGTTCTAGCTGTCTTAATGCTGGGTACGGTAGTTATTGTTGCTATTCTCCGAGACCGGATTGTTAACCAGCCCCAATGGCAAATCTCAGTCACTGGCAAAGCCGAGCTCTATTACCAACCCGACACGGCTAATGTCAACATCGGGGTCCAAGTGGATAAAGCCGCCAAAGCTGACGATGCACTCAAGCAGCTAAACGAAAAAATGGACAAAATTTACCAAGCGCTAACTAACCTCGGTATTGCTAAAGAAGACATCCAAACCCAAAACTATTCAGTTTCCCCGCAGTACGACTATTTAGATAATACTACTAGCCTAAGTGGTTACAACGCCAATCAAACTCTGACTATAAAGATCAAAAATGTTGAAACCAGCTCTGATTTGGTAGCTAAAGTCATCGAAGCCGCTACTGCCGCTGGGGCTAACCAAATCAACGGCGTCAATTTTGAAACTTCCAAGCTAGAAGAGCTACGCCAAGAGCTACGCCTTAAAGCTAATGCTGATGCCCGCAATAAAGCCGGCGCCATTGCCGACTCACTCGATGTTAAACTTGGCGATATTGTTGGCTGGTGGGAAAATTCGTACCCAATAGAAAGTAGCTATTACGGCTACGACAAAGCCATGGGCATAGGCGGTGGCGGTGGCAGCCCAGTCGTTCCGGTCGGCGAACAAAAACTTCAAACCGAAGTCAGCATCAGCTACAAACTAAAATAGAATCGACCTTAAAAACGCTCTCCGTCACTAATGGCGGGGGGCGTTTTATGTTAAGTGTTATACGTTTCATGCTATAAGTTACATGCTATAATTCAGCTATGAAAATCTGGCAAAATAAAACTCTTTGGCTCTTCACCTTAGTCGGCCTGGCCGCTTTTGTCCTAAGCACTATTGCCTGGGGTGACAATTTTTTATCCGACGAATATGAGTTTATCTACGCCGCGAACCAGATCCATAATTGGCCAAGTTTTGTCCAGGTTATAACAGACAAAATCGGTGGCGACTTTTGGCGACCAATACTTTATCTATCTTTTATTTTAGATTTTTGGCTCTACGGCCTCAAACCTCTTGGCTACCATCTGACTAACAGTCTGCTACAAACAATCAATAGTCTGCTAGTCAGTTTAACCATCTGGCAGATAGCCAAACTTTACTGGCCCCGAGCGACTGAACCAAAAAAACTTTTTGTGGCCATAGTCTCGGGTCTGCTCTTTGGCATTTTCCCCAATCATCACGAAACGGTCACCTGGCTGGCTGGCCGAACCGACCTACTGGCCACCACCTGGTATCTTCTAGCCTTATTCCTCTGGCTCAAATATTTGCCAACATTTAATCAACCAGCTTCAGCTGGCGAAAAATGGTTTCTGTTTCTCGCAACCGTTATTTCTTCAGCGCTAGCTTATCTCACTAAAGAAGTAAGTATTACTCTAATTCTTATCCTATTGATCACTGCCATAGTTTATTGGCGCTATTACCGACTAACTAAAATCCAAACGATCAAACTAGCTGCCGATGGGATGGTTTTATCAATCGTCTTCTTTGTCTACTTAATCATCCGCCGACTATTAGTTGGCTACTGGTTTGGCGGCTACATGATTACTGGCTCATCAGCTTTTTTAAATCTTAATCTAACGACTCTAAAATATTGGCTTCTGGCTCCAATTAACATTCTATTTTATAGCTTCAACTATAGTTACTTCCGCCACCTCTTGGCCTATCAGCCCAAAACTTTTGATCTTTATTTAACCTACCTCCCTTGGCTCAAAATAATCATCTTACTGGTTATACTGCTAGTTATCATCGGAACTATTTATTTAGCCAATCGCCGGCGATCTTGGCGATCGGCAATAATTTTAATCAGCCTGGGGCTAGGTTGGATTTATCTAACTATTGGTCCGGCTTTTGGCATGCTCACTTCGCTGGGTCGCAATTTAGAATCAACTCGCTTATTCTATCTACCCTCGATTGGCATTTGTTTCTTATTAGCCCTCTGGCTATCACTTTGGCCTAGGTTCTGGCGCTATTTATTTACTACTGGTCTGACTATTATTTTGATTGCTTTTTACATTTTTAATTATCAACCATGGTCACTGGCCAGCGCTTCAGCCGAATTGATCCAACAGACTCTCCAAAACCAAACTAGCCAATTTCAACCAGCTGATTGGATCTATATTCTCAACGCACCGGACAACCTCTACGGTGCTTATGTCTTCCGCCGCGGCCTGACTCAAATGGCCGCTCTAACTGCGCCAGCACTCCAAAGCCAACAAGTTATTATGACCGGCCGGGGCGTTAGCGGTACTCATGCCGCCAACTGCCTCCTAAACCAGTCAACTAAATTTTGGCTGATGACGCTTGACCCGATTACTGGCCTAGTTCAATCTTTCACCCTCAAAAATACGCCGGCTGATCAATCTCAAAAGTGGCTGACAATCACTGACCGACAATTTGATTATTCCGATCTAAAAAAATTAAACAATAACACTTATCAAGTGATCGGAGATCTGCCCACGATCTCGCTAGCTAATCTTAACCTCGACCCACAAACAATCACCAGTCTTAGATTCAATCTCGTCCCCGTACAGGACTTAGCTAAAAAATCAATTCATCTTTATTGGACAACTACTAGTCAACCAGACTATCATGAATTTTTGCGTCATATCTGGCTAATCACCGACATATCGGCTCAGTCGGAATCAGACCAGGTTATTTCTATCCCGGTCTGTCAGTACCCAGCTTGGGTTTTTGGCGGTCTAATCCAAAATTTAAAAATCACCCTGCCGTTTAGACCGGGTGATACCTTTATCTTAAAGTAAACCTTCTACAATTGATGTGGAATAATTATTCTATCCTTCTTGACCATTTAAGACGTGTGAATAACGATAATAGAATAACTTAGCTGCCTCTGTACAAACAAAGTAAGCCACAACAACAAATAATATCAAAATCAGATGCTGGTTAGTCGGCGCCACAAAACCAAACACCTTCTGACCAAAATGAGTATAAGGAATAATCACTGTTGTCAGTGAAGCAACCCCGGTTAGCCAGAGGATTAAACTGGCCGGACGATGAGCTTTGAAGAATGGCAAAGCTGTCCGAATAGAAAAAAGTAAAACCAATTCAGTCAAAATACTGCCGATAAACCAGTTGGTCTGCAACACCCCCGGAGAGATTCGATAAAAAATTCCAAAAAATAAAAAGTCAAAGGCTGTGCTGACAATCCCCAAAATCATTGCCACGGCCAAAATCTGTTTAACCTGATATTTACGTGGCTGAGCAATCTCGTTCTTATCAACATTGTCAGCAGCGATAGCAATCATCGGAAAATCTGACAGGAGGTTTAGAAGCAAAATCTGCAGCGGTAACATCGGCAAAAAATCAATGAAAAGAGAAGCAATCGCCACCGCATAAAAATTGCCGAAGTTAGAGGTTAAGGTGGCACGAATGTATTTAGTGGTATTAGCAAAAATACCCCGACCTTCCTTAATCCCATCAATAACTACCTTCAAGCTCCGCTGCAACAATATTATATCAGCGGCTTCGCGAGCAATATCAGACGCTCCCTGCACGACCAAAGAAACGCTAGCGACTTTAAGCGCCGGCGCGTCGTTGATACCTTCGCCCAAAAAACCAACCTCATATTTTTCTTCCAAAATTTGGATAATTTTATACTTCTGTTCTGGCGACACTCGGGCAAAAACCGAATAATTATCAATTGCCTCATGTTGCTTTTTAGGCGGCAAATCGACGAACTCAGTACCGGTTATAACCGATGTTGCCGCGTCAACTAGTCCCACTTCTTTAGCGACCGCGCCGGCGACTTCTTTACTGTCGCCAGTCAAAATTTTAATTCGCACTCCCAAATCTTTAGCTTGTTTGACCGCTTGAAAAGTACTCTCCTTAATCGGATCGACAAAACTAATAACACCCAAAAATTCCATCTCTTCTTCCAGACCAGCCAACTTATCAATCGCAATCTTAGCTGTCTTAATCGACAAATTTTTTCTAGCGACTGCTAACACCCGCCGACCCTGGCTCCCCTTATCCACCAGCCATTTAGCAATCTCCTTTTGTTTGGCCGCCGAAACATTCTTAGCTAAAGACAAAACAACCTCCGGTGCGCCCCGGACAATAAGCTCATATTTTTTGTTTTTCTCGACCAGCGAGACATTACGCCGCAATTCCGGATTAAAAGGAATATCACCGATTCTAATCCACTGTTTTAGCTCTGTCTTTTTAGCTGAGGGCAGTTTATCCCACAAAGCAATATCAAAAGGATCGAGTTTCTTTTTATCCAAAGCCGTCGCCGCTAGATTGGCATATAACAAAGGATCAACAGCCCCGAGAGCATAAATCTCGTCAACAGCTAAAATATTTTCAGTGATGGTGCCGGTTTTATCAGTACACAGGACTTCGATACCGCCCAAATCTTCAATTGCCGAAAGCCTTTTGACCACTACCTTTTTTTTGGCTAGATGCAACGCACCGCGTGATAGAGAAAAGGTAGTCACTAGTGGTAAAGCCTCGGGGATGACACTAACTGCCAGGGCGATAGAAAAAACCAACAGTTCCAAAAAATTAGCACCCTGACCCTTAATCAATATATTGGCGACAAAAACCAAAACTAGCGTAACCAAGACCAAGCGCAGAATAAAAGAACTAATTTTGGCGATGCCTTTTTCAAAAGCGCTAAAATGTCTGGTTTCTAAAGTCAAACGACTAATACCGGCCATCACTGTATTTTTACCCGTCGTTACTACCATTCCAAAACCCTTACCATTAACTACCATTGTTCCGGCAAAACCTAAATTGATTGCTTGATATATCTCTTTAGCCTCCTGCTCCAAGACTTCACTAATCTTTCTAACCGGCACTGACTCACCGGTTAAAATTGACTCGTCAACTGTCAAATTTTGCACCTCCAAAAAACGAACATCGGCCAAAATTTTATCTCCAGTCTCTAGAACCAAAATATCACCAGGCACCAGCTCGGTAGAGAGGATCACCAGCTCTTTACCATCCCGTAGTACCTTCGCCTGAGAAGTGACATAATGCTTGAGCAGTTTTAGAGTTTTTTCCGAACGATATTCCTGGCAAAAGCCCAAAATAGCGTTAATTAATAAAAATAATAAAATCATTGAGCTATCCAAAATTTCTCCTAAAGCGAAAGTGAGAACCACCGCTGCCAGAAGTAAATAAATAAAGGGCGACTTAAATTGTCGCAATAGGATGCTCCACCAATGGACTTGACGTGAGCCCAGTTCGTTCGGTCCAAACTTAACTAACTGCTCTTTAGCCTGGATCGGAGTTAAGCCACCAGCCAAAGAGGTTTTAAACTCGCTAACCAAATCAGCCGCCGCCTGGATAGTATAAACGTAAGGATTCATAGATTAAAAAAATAAATAGCTAGATTGCTATTATTTTATCATCTTATTAGACAAAACTACAGATCAACTCTTGGCGACCTGTCTTAGCCGGCTAATCAGTACCTTCTCACCTCTGGTTAGTCTGCCAGTCTGGCGCGAAATATTATAATGGTGATCCGCTAATAAATATAGCCCCTGCCTACCGGCTGGGGTCAAAAATTTTAACAAACGATCCAGTTGGCGCGGACAATTGGCTAAAACCCGCAACAAGGTGGCGGTTACTGGCCGCGAGAGATTAATATTTTTAGCAACAATTTGCGGATATGACTCCAAAGCCAAATGATTGATAATTGATTCCCAAACGATTCTTTTTTTTCCTAGATCAGCAACAACAAAAAGATGAATCTTTTTTGCCCCAGCTTTAATCAACATCTGACTAACTTCCTTAGCGATTGATCCAGTAATTAAAATATCATCAATGAGAATTATTTCTTTACCCTGAATTTTCTTTTTGTCGGCTGGACCAGCTAAAGCATAAAATTTAATTATGGCTTTTGGCCGCTTGGCCGCCGAAAGAATTAGGGCGTAATTATCAAAACGTTTTATTTTTTTAAGCCTAATTATCGGCAAGTGTAATTGCTGACTAATATTATTGGCTAAAATTTCTGCTGTCTGAGGCAGGCTCGGGCTGACTGACGAAGGATAAGCTAAGACAAATTGACGCCGGTCAAACCGACCAATAGTTTTAACAATTAGTTTTGATAATTTTTTAGAGAAATAATTAGTTTGGGTTAAAAAACCTAATTTCAAAAAAGAGAGCTTTAGTAGAATCTCTTTTTTTCGAGGATTATTAAAAATTTTAGTACCATCCAATATACTTTTACAAATTGAGCTTGATTTTTCTTCAATCTTCTTTAATGCCATTGAGGTCGTTGATAAATTATTTCCATCTTATAACTATTTCTTGAAAGAAGTCAACATCCCGGATGACAAATTTAATCAAGAGAATAAACTCTTGACTTAATCAAAAAATCCACTAAGATTGCCCCCAGTGGCAACTTACCTGGAGGATTAAAGTGACAACGTTGATCATTTCTTCGACGTTCCTCTGGGCAGCAGCACGCCTGTTCTGGTTGAGTCTTTACCAACCGAATGAGCAAACGCTGCCCTCTTGCGCCAACACTTTGACGGGGAGAATGCCCGGCATTGTTTCACTCACCGTTAGTGGCCGTCTGCCGCTGGATACTCCCGGTGGGAGAATGCCCGGCGTCACTCACCGCGGGTGAGGTCTTGAATATCCGTTTACCTCAGCCACCAGTAAACGGAGCCTCACTCGCTTTGGAGCTTTGCTCCACCTCGGACAATTTCGCCGCGTCTCGGCAGATTGTCCTTTTTTTATTAACAGATGATACAAACAAATAATATAGATATAATAAAGGTAGCTCATAGACTACCTCTGCATACTATGAAACTCAATACTATAGTTGCAGATAACTATAGCCAAACCAAAAGGGCTGACCTTGGTAAAATTTTTCTGACATTTCAAAATTTTCATAAGCCACCCCGGCCGTTAGTCTCTTACTACCGCAAGGGTTAATAAACCCGCCAAAATAATTCTCTCGGCCGTTAACTCGCACGGCTAAATCATCTTTGTAAGTGCCCGGATATTTCCGCCAATACTGATAAAATTTTAGTTCATCATAGTAAGGTGCCCCACTACCCAAATCGCTCACCCAGGGGCCGCTCTCATCATTATCGCTAGAAACAGTAATACTGCCATCAGCCGCAATTCGTAAACTGTCTAGACCAAAACTAACATACGGATAAAAACACCAGCTGCCCAACTGCTGACCACCAAATAAGTCTTCAGCGTTAGCGATACGATCTTTTAGATACAGATTGCGCAACCGACCTAGATTACCATAAGTCGCCGAAATATTAATGTATTTCAAAGACTTTGTTTTTTCTAGAGGATTGTAGCTACTGATTTTAATTTCGCGCGGTGCTTTCTTATCAATTTCAACGATGAGATAAATTTTAGCTTTGGTGTTATCAAATTCCGACAGACGAAAGACCACTCGCAACACATCATCTCTAATCTCAGCGGCGCTAGCGAGCCCCGCTGGTTTATTCTGTCCGGGATCGAGAAAATTTAAAACTTCCTGGCTAGCTTCACCTTTTTGATTAATCAATTGATCAAGATCGGCAACAAACTGGAGATTATCTGGATAAAACTCAATCCGCTCTTGCTCTGAAGCATCATATTTATTGTCCGCCGACAGTAAAGAGACGCCCAAATAATTAAAAAAATGACTCTGGCCAGTCTGATCGGTCCAACCGATACGCAATAATCCTTGGGCCCAAACACCGCCCGGTTTATAATCCATCTCAGTGCTGCTAATACCAAAAACGATCCCGTCTCTTAGCCCCCACAGCGGATTATCATTATCACTTAGTGGTTGAATCCATTCAGATTGGTTAATGGCCGGCTGGTTAGTAATCCGACTAACTGCCCGCTGCACCCAACCCGACTGCTGACCCCGGTGAACCAAACGCTGGCAACCAACAACTAATAGCAGAATAATAATGATAAATAGCAGGCAGCAAAAAAATCGTTTCATAAGTTAGCTTTCTTTAATATTGATTATCTGACCCTATTATACCAAGCTAAACAAAAATGAACTACCATCGACTCAGCGGCGACGGTTCCGTTCGACTGACTACGCCAGGGTAGTTTTATTATTATTATTTCAAAACGACCAAGATATCAAACTGCCCGGGGTTTGGGGCAAATACGGCGCGAAGCCGAAGCTCCGACCTTTTCTGATTACGCCAAGGAGCGAGGCGGGTTAGTCCGTAGACAGCTAAACAATGAATCGCGCCTTATGAGCCCCAAAACTTTTTTGGTCCGCCTAGACTCGCTAGGCGAGGCTGGTTACTTTTTTGCCCGCCTTGCCGGCGAGGCAGGGTTACAAAAAAGTAACAACTGCAACAACCGTAGCAGGTAAATACAGCTACGGAATTAATAACCCGGGAGCTATATTAGAAAACGTACTCACCAACTGACGCTAGTGACTTATCTGGTTAACTAAAAAGCGGTTACTTTTGGACTAATGAAACGTTACAACTAATAGCGCCGGCTCGCTAAAATAATCTATGCTATACTTAAAGAAATAGTTACCCGATGTAATACCCCAAATAAGGACAAAAAATAATTGCTAAATCTAGATGATGAAGCCAGACGAAGCACAAATTATCATCGCCTGCCAGCAAGGTGATTTAACCAAATTTGCCCAGCTTTATGATCAATATATCAAAAAAATCTATAACTTCGTCTATTATAAAACCAACCATCCGCAAACAGCCGAAGATCTAGTTAGCCAAACTTTTATCAAAGCCTTAGAGAACATTACTAAATTTAAACTCGGCAGTCAGAGCTCTTTTTCGGCCTGGCTTTATCGCATCGCCCAGAATACCGTCATTGATTATTATCGAACCAAAAAAGCCGATGCTAATATTAACGACTACTACGACTTAGCCTCAACCGAAGACACTCAGCTCAACGCCATAACCAGCGAGCAAAAAGCCAAAGTCCAGACCTACCTACAAAAACTCAACCCCGAACAACGCCAGATTGTTATTATGCGGCTCTGGGACGAGCTCTCTTATCAAGAAATAGCCAGCCTCACTCAAAAAAGCGAGGCTAGCTGTCGCATGACTTTTTGCCGAGCAATAGGCCAATTAAAAAAAGAATTACTAATTATCATCGCTTTTATCACGTTATTAATCAAATAAAAATATGAACGACAAAATAAGAATCATCCTTGATGACCTCTACGCCCAAGACTCTAGCCTACGCCAACACGAAGAAACACTCATCCAACTAATCAATGATTTTTTAGCTACCAAGCCCGACGTCCAAATTGACGAACAATTTATCCATCAACTGCGACAAACCCTTTTAGCCAAAGCTCAAGAGCTCGGACACCCACCCAAAAAAGATTTATTGACCATGATTAACCGATACCGAATCAGCAACAAACTGATCTATATCGCCAGCGGCACTTTTGTTTTGGCGCTGTTAGTTAGCTCCTTAAAATATGGTGGGGAAAACAGTCTGACTCTAGACCAAGCGCTTAATTTTGATAACCAACTAAAAATCGAAAAAGCTGAGCATCAAGCTTTTGGTTCCCTAGCCACTCAAGCTAACCTAGCGACTACTAATTATACTAGCCAAGAACTAGGCCTGGCTAGCGCGCCAGTTGCTGATGGTCGCGGTGGTGGCGGCACGGCAACCAAAGTTATAAGTAGCGAAATAATGATCGAGCCAGGGATGATGCCCCCAATAGATAACTGGCAGCCAACTGAATACCAATTTATTTATAAGGGCGAACCGATCGATCCCACCGACACTGAGATAACTGTACTTAAACGGATCAAAATCAACAGTAGCGGCAGTAAACTAGCCCAAGTACTTAACAAAATAACCTTTGGTCTAATCGAGCCAAAAAACTTTACCAATACCAGTGTAGATAACGTCACTATCTCGGAAAACAAAAGTCTAGGCTATAGTGTTAATTACAATTTCACCGAAGGCGCTGCTTCGATCTCTGAAAATTATCCCAAATGGCAGCGCTGCGGCGGTGGCGACTGCCAGTATCAACCACTAAGCCCGGATGATATGCTAAGTGACGCGGTTTTGATCAAATTGGCCGATGAGTTTTTAGCTCAATATAAAATCAATATGACTAACTATGGTTCAGCTATAGTTAGTAAAACCAACCAACGGGATATGCCAGTAGCTAGTGGCGCTCCTAGTGAATACTACTTACCGGAGAATATCACTCTAGTCTACCCGCTAAAAATCGACGGGCAAATAGTTTATAACGAAAACGGCGATCCCGACGGCCTGCAAGTCAATATTAATCTACGAGAAAAAAAAGTGGCTAGCGTCTGGAATCTAAACACTCAAAACTACCAAGCTTCCAGCTATCCGGCCCAAGATAGCGCCGAAAGTATTATTCAACTAGCTGAGCAGGGTGGCTGGCGCAACTACCATTATCCCGCTGCTCCCGAATCAAAAATTGTGACAATCGAGCTTGGCACACCAATCAAAGGTCTGGTCCGAATTTGGAATTACCAGGGCCTGGTTAGCGACGAGCTACTGGTACCAGCCTACCTTTTCCCGATAACCAAAGTAACTGGTGAAGACTACTACCGGACTAACGTGATTGTGCCGCTGGCTAAAGACCTGCTGATCAATGACGTCTATCCGATACCGCTATTAGAAAAAACTAGGTCCAGTATCACTCCACCAGCCGACATTCAAATCGCGCCTCAACCAAACCAATAAAATAAACCGCCGCTCCAATAATTATCGGAGCGGTTTTGTTTTACTGACTTCGCCAGCCTAGTTCCTTATTCTTATTTCAAAACGATAAAGATATTAAACTAATAGGGGTTTGGGGTCGGCAAGGGGCCGAGCCGAGTCTCCGACCTTTTCTGACTACACCAAGGAGCGAGGCGGGTAGAACCGTAAATAGATAAACAGTACTTTGCCCCTTGCCGACCCCAAAACTTTTTTATATTACTTTTTTGGTTACAAAAAAGTAATATACCAACCAAAGTAAATACCCCTAGGACTGCTCCAATCCGATTTTACGTCGGACCTCGCAATGACGTGAACAAAAATTTGGCGGTTCGGCCTAAAACCTCTATAATTAGGTTATAATCTAGCAATAAAATATGTACCATCAACAAATCGCTCGTTCGATCAGCCGATACCAGGTTAATATTGTTATTAAAATTCTGATCATCTCCGATTTTCTGGTGTGGTCAGCTAACCAGCTGCTCGCTCCTATCTTTGCCATTTTTGTCACCGACCAAATCGCTGGCGGCACCATCGAAGCAGCCGGTATCGCCTCCGCTCTCTATCTAGTCTTTAAATCACTTTTTGAAATCCCGGTAGGTATCTACATTGACCGCACTACCTCAGAAAAAGACGATCTCTGGTGTGCCGTCATTGGCACTACTCTAACGGCCCTGCTCTTTTTTGGCTACTCTTTTATCCATACTGTCAACGGTGTCTATATCATCCAAGCGCTGCTTGGAATCACCTCAGCCATATCTTTCCCCGGCTGGTATTCTATTTTTACCCGACATATTGATAGAGAAAAAGCCGGTTTTGAATGGAGTGTTTATGATGTTTTCTTAGGCCTAGGTATGGCGGCAGCCGCAGCGCTGAGCGGGTTTTTTGCTGATCGGTTCGGTTTTAGCTCTCTCTTTATCCTATTAGGAATATTCACCTTACTGGGATCATTTATGTTAATAATGATTAAGAATAAAATTTACACTAAATAGAAATCTATGATCAAATGGTCGCAGCTATCTAGACTCAAAAAAATCGGCGCTGGGCTGGGAGCAATCGTCGGTTTATTCGTTTGCTGTATTATTATTCTGGTCGGCCTGAATATTTATTTAACTAAACAACGAGCCGGCGATAGCCTGGCCCAACGCGTTCACTATCCCGGAGCTAGCGGGGTAATCTCTGGTGATGATTTAGGCTTAGAATACGCTACCGCCACTGGCCTAGCTAATGATGAGGCATCACCAATAATCGAACTACTGGATAATATTAGTACCAAAGCCACCCTGGAGGAGACGGCGACACCTAATACCCAGGTCCTAGGTGCACAACCAGCCTATGCCCAAGAAGGCGAATTGACCCAGAAAAAAATTATCCGCGACGGTTCGCTTAGTCTCTTTGTTATTAGCCCGGAAGATTCAATCCAAAAAATCAGCGACTTAGCGACCAGCGCTGGCGGATTTATTCAAAATTCCCAAATCTATGAAGTCAGTAATGGTAATAAATCCGGCTATATTGTCATCCGCGTACCAGCCACTAAATTTGGGGAAACTGTTTCCAAAATTAAAGAATTAGCCAAAGAAGTTGAACGTGAAGAAATTGAATCTAAAGATGTAACCGAAAGGTTTGTCGATCTGGAAGCTCGGCTCCACAATTATCAAGCCGAGGAAGCCCGCTATTTAGAAATTATGAATAAAGCCGTAACTATTGATGAAACATTAAAAGTCTCCCGACAACTCAGTGCGGTCCGTGAAAAGATTGAAACTCTCCAAGGCCAGCTGCAATACCTTTCCCGCCAAGTGGAAATGTCCACCATCAGCGTCAATCTGACATCTTATGACGATGTTAAAGTCTTTGGTCTGCGCTGGCGGCCGCTTTACCAGATTAAAAAATCCTTCCGCGGGCTGCTTGATGGTCTAACTGGCTATATCGACGCGATGATCGGCCTACTGATGAGCCTCCCGATTATTATCCTTTGGTTAGCGACCATACTAGTAATCGCGATCCTGGTCTGGAAAATCTTGCGCTGGGTCTACCGCCGCTTCATCAAGCGCCAGGCGCCACCAGTACAATAAACAAATTTAGCTAAAACCACCTGACACCAACCAGGTGGTTTTGTTTCCGAATCAACTACAAATTGTGGATAACCCCCCCCCGTTACGAAACAGCTAAAAAATGTTATAATTATAAAAAGTTTAATATAAATATAAATAAACCAAAGTAATATGAACAAAAAGACTTTGGGCTGGCAGATTAGCGCCTTTATTCTTTCTGGCGTTTTTATCTTTGCCGCCTATCATTTTGCTGCTGCTGTTTACGCTCCCGGTGACACTTTAGATCCGGAATGTGAGCCAGGTGCTGAAGGTTGCACGGTCACCGCGCCAGCCATCTCAGGCGAGAATGATGACATCACCTCATTAACTGGTCTAACAGAACTAAACGTCGGCGACGGCGCTTTTACAATTACTGTAGACGAAGAGAACTATGTGGTGAGTATCGACGAAACAACAAACTTCGGGGTAGGCGATGGTGTTCTAGATGTTGATGTAGAGAAAGGCCAAGTCGGTATTAACAGTGAATTAGAAATTACCAGCCCGGGTGGCGAAGAAGCTGACGATATCAGTCTGTCTTTTCGAATAGAAGGCCTAGGTACCAACATCCCAGAAGAAGCGCCCATTGGTGAAGATGTTGCTGGTTTTATCACCTGGGATGATGTCGAAAATGGCGGACTAGATGTATGGGGAGTATCAATAGAGGGCCCGGCTTTAAGTTTTGTTGGTCTAATTACTGGTGAAACTGATGGTCCGGCGATCGGCTTTACGGTAGCTCAAATGAGTGAAGGAGAATTTGCCGCTATTGCTGATGACGCTATTGCTTTTGGATTCAGTAACGGTGACAATGACAAAATCCTCAATATCCTGGGTAATGGCAACGTGGGTATCGGCACTGACGAACCTGATAGCCGACTAACTATTGAATATGAAGATAGTTCGGATCTAGCGAATTCCTTGCTTGATATTACCGTTGGTTCAGACGAAACTCCAATCGCTGGTGAAAATTATGCTGGCGGGTTAAGCGTTAGCATGACCTCCACGACCGGCGCGATGGTCACCAGTTTTGATTATGAGAGTGCTGGTCTGGTAGCGGATGCTTCAGTAGTCGGGAACTATATCGAGTTAAAAACTAATGAAAATGATGACGCCTCTGTTGCCTATGTTGGCTACCAAGCCACATTAACCGAACCCGAGGAAACGGAATCACCAGCGTTTTTAAAAGCCGGGTATACCACTTATACAAATAACGGTGACTGGGATTATACCCTGGCGGCAGTTAATGGCGACTTAATTCTAGCGCCTTATGCCTACGGTGTCGGTAATGGTTATGATGCCTATCTCCAGGGCGGTGACGCCACCGAAGAAGATGGTGGCAGTGTTTATATCTACGGCGGCGCGGCGGCCGGTGAGGGAGATAGCGCTGGCAATGTTATTTTAGCTTACCACGATGATGCTATTCAGGGTAATGTCGGTATCGGTACCGATAGCCCAATGACTTTACTTCATATCCAGAACGATGCTGCCGGTGATATGCCGCTAGCTTATATTTCATCAGGGTCCAGCGAGACGCCAATAAGCGATAACTATGTTTCCGGACTATCGGTCGAAATAAATGCTACGGCCACAGACTACGGCATTGACAGCACTTTCACAAGCCAAGGATTAGAAGCGAACGCAATTGGCCTGGGTTATTTCGCTCAAATTCAAACTAATGCAGCCGATGATGCCACTTCAAAATATATCGGCTACTTCTCCATGATGATGGATACCGTGGGTAGTCCTGCCGAAACGAAAATCGCCTTTGCCTCAATGCCTCAAGTAGGGAACTGGGACTATACTCTAACAGCTCTCGATAGTGATCTAGTGCTGGCGCCCTATGCCTTTCAAACTGTCGGTGGCAATGATGCCTATCTTCAAGGTGGCGATGGGATCGGTGGTGAGGCTACTGATGGTGGCACCCTCTACCTATATGGCGGTACTGGCTTTGGCGGGGGAGCGAACGGCAATGTCGCTTTGGCCTATGATGGCACTGAGGCAGTCGGTTTGGTTGGTGTCGGCACGTCTACGCCGCTTACTCAACTCGATGTCGCTGGCGGTATGCGCGCTATTCAGCTAACTTACGACCCTTGTGATGGTGACGGCTACCCTGAAGGCACTCTATTCTATAACGATGCCAATGATTATTATTGTTTCTGTAACGCGGCCATGGCGGCCAAACAACTCCACTCTCCAGCCACCGCTTGTTTCGAATAATAAAGAAACATAATATTGAGATATGCTTAAAAAAATATCCGCTATCTTAGTTATCGGCTTTCTAGTTGCCTACCCCGCGATCAGCTTAGCTTCGACCACCGATGGCACCATTGACTCCACCTACAAATACGCCTGGGGTGAAAACATCGGCTGGCTTAATTTTGGTAACGAAGGCGGTGATATCCATGTCACCGATAACGGCCTAACCGGCTATGCTTGGAGTGCCAATTATGGCTGGATTAATCTAGATCCAACTACCAGCGGCGTGGCTAATGATGGCGAGGGTGATCTGAGCGGCTATGCCTGGGGCGAAAACCTAGGTTGGATCGATTTTGCTAATGTCAGTATTGATGATGACGGTCAATTCACTGGTACAGCTACTGGCACCATCTCTGGCGTAGTTACCTTTGATTGCACTAATTGCGATGTCCGGACTGACTGGCGACCAGCCAGCACTCGCAGCGGTGGTGGCACCAGTCGAAAATATCCACCGGCTGATACATCAATTACTATTAATAATTACGCTGCGACCACTAGCTCAACGAGCGTCACGCTCAATCTAGCCGCCACCAATGCTACCCAGATGATTATTGCTAACTCCGCCGACTTTGCTGGCGCTAGCTGGGAGACTTTCGCCACTACCAAAAACTGGACGCTGACTGACGGCGATGGCCAAAAAACTGTTTACACTCAGTTTAAAAATACCTACGGTCAATCGGGAATCGTTTCTGATTCTATCACCCTAGCTACTCCCAGCCAACCAGGCGGCGGGACAACTCCGCCACCAACCCCACCAGCTAATAATAGCGAAGAGGGTGATGATCAACAGATTGAAGAACCTCAAACCTACGCCGCCGGCAGCTTGGTTAAAGCACCAGAATTTGCAACGGTTTACTATATCGGCGATGATGCTAAGCGCCATATTTTCCCAGACGAACATGTCTACTTTAGCCACTACTCGGACTTTTCTCAAGTCTTAACTATTCCACTAACCGATCTTCAACAATATCCCTTGGGTGCCAATATGACTTATAAACCAGGCAGTCTGGTTAAACTAACAACTGATCCCAAAGTCTACCGCGTCGATACGCCTAATATCTTACGCTGGATTGTTAGCGAAGAGGTCTTCTATGCCCTGGGCTATAATTTTAGCCTGGTTCACGATCTGTCTGACGCTTACTGGCTAGACTACACAGTTGGACCAGATATCACTAGCTATTAACCAAATATAAGTAAATCTAAAACAGCCCCGTAAAACGGGGCTGTTTTATTACTTCGTCGAAGGTATTAGACGCGGGTAACGTTGACCGCGCGAGGACCCTTTTCAGAATCTTCGACGTCAAATGTCACAGCATCACCTTCATGAAGAGAGTTGAATTCGACACCTTGAAGGCTTGAGGAGTGAAAAAACACATCCTTGCCATCGCCATCATCGGGGGCGATAAAGCCAAAGCCTTTGTCGGTCAGTCTTTTAATCTTTCCGTTCATAATGAGAAAATAGTTGATTAACTGCAAAGTGGGTTGTGCCGCAGAAATTCGACTGCTTTCTACTTATGGCAAACTTTTTGCACCAGCAATATACCATATAACCAAAAACAAGTCAACCACCAACCAGCAACTGAGAAAAATATGACTAAAATGTTATTAATAATATTGACAAGAATTATCAAATGATATACCATAAAGCATCCACACTAAACCAGGTTGGGAGATCCAGAATGCCGAAAAAGTATGACATGTGGAAATTGGACGGGGTTGAACAAGAACGAGCTTGGGAAGGATTGACCCAAGCTGAAATTGACAGCTACGCTTTGGGATTAGAGATGAGCCCGGATCGGTGGGCCTTAGTAAAAGCAGCCCTGCCGCGTTGTCCCGCTATTACTGAACTGATTGAATTTATTCGACCTAAATCAGCCGAAACGGCCGGATAAATTGTTGGATTAATTTTTAGCAACCCGGCTCCAGACCAACCAAAAAGTCTACATCAAATGTAGACCGAGCCCACCAGTGGAGTGGGATTTTTTTGTTAAAGCTTAAAATAGATTAACAAAAAACACTATCTTAAAATAAAATTAAACAGATACCCAGTAAACATAATCCCCAAACCAACGACTCCAGCAAAGAGTAAAATTAGCTTTGTCTTCATTATTTTTTTTAAAATCATAAATTCGGGCAAAGACAAAGCGGTTACCGCCATCATAAAGGATAGAGCCGTACCCATCGCCACGCCTTTTTCAGTCAAGACGCTCACCAACGGGATAACCCCAGCCGCGTTGGAATAAAGCGGTATGCCAAATAAAACCGCCAAGGGTACCGCGTACCACCTGTTGGCGCCAGCATAGCGAGCCAAAAAGTCAGTTGGCACATATCCATGAATAATCGCTCCTAAGCCAACGCCAATAATAATATACGGCCAAACTTTTTTTAAAATACTTAGGGTATAACCCCAGGCATAGGTTAATCGATCCGACCAAGATAATTGATTAACAAAAGCAGCACTATTATTTCTGGTTTTGAAGATAAAATCAGCTACTAGATGTTCAATACGAAGTTTACCAATAATAATTCCAGAGGCAATAGCAATAATCAGACCGCTGATAATATATAATAAAGCGATCTGCCAACCAAACAAACTGAAAAGTAAAACTAAGGCCACCTCATTGATCATTGGCGAGGCCACCAAAAAAGAAAAAGTAACACCTAGGGGAATACCGGCTTCGACAAAACCCAAAAACAACGGCACGGCTGAACAAGAACAAAAGGGGGTAATAATGCCTAAAATCGAGGCTAAAATGTTACCAATATATTCGTTCCTCTTAACCAAGAACTGTCTAATTCTTTCTGGCGGTAAGAAAGAGCGGACAACTGAGATAACAAAAATAATAACTACCAACAGGACAAAAATCTTGATCGTATCATAGATAAAAAAATCTATACTGGCTATAAAAGCTGGCTGGCTAACTAAATATTGGAAGTAATCTATCATTATAAATTAGGTTATATTCTCCTGAAGCAACTTTTTAATCTTCTCTTTGCTCGGCAACAGGCCGGCCAATATTGGCCGACCATTAACCGCCAAGACCGGCAGTGACATCACGCCCATCGCCAAGGCTTTATCAATATCCTTTATATATTCAACCTCAATCGGCCAGCCAAGCTCTTTGGCCGCCTCTTGGGTTACTTTATAAAGCTGATGACAGGTCGGGCAACCCGATCCTAAAACTTGGATATTCATAAAATTACTAACAAAAATATATATTATTTTTCAAAAATAAACAAATCGTCAATTTTGGTTTGCAGCACTCTAGCTACATCATAAGCCAGCTGCAATGACGGATTATATTTCCCTTGTTCCAAAAAAACAATAGTCTCGCGTCGAACGCCCACTTTTTTAGCTAAATCATCCTGGGTTAGATTGTGCCGAGCCCTAAGCTCTTTAATTCGATTTACCATATCAATTATTTTAGACCCGACCGCCGCGGCGACTAAAATGCCAATAAGCTAGGCTAAAAACTAGCGCCATCCCTATAATTCCCAACTCGCCGATATGTCGCGGGGCTAGCCCCCAAGCTGTAAAATAAGACGTTTCAGATAACCAAGACAAAATCAACAACCAATAGATTCCAACATAGAAAGCCCAAGTAGCCGCTTGTCTTTCTAGACCTTTGGAACGTTCATCTTTGAGTGGAAAACCCTGTTTAACCCTTTGATAAACTTTATACAATGAGACAGCCGCCGTCACCACTATAATAATCGCCAATGGCCCGAGTATCGTCACTCTGGAGTAGTCACCCTTAATTAGAAAAATAACTCCCAACGCTATCACCATCAGAATTACGGTTATAGTTAAAATAATAATCAAACCTAACCTTGTTTTGTCATTCATATTTTTTAGATTATTTTTTACCACAATTATAAATTTGATACAAAACCACGTTAAGAATTAGCAAAACACAGACCGAGTAAGAAGCAAAATAACCCGGCACTAAGAGCTCCGGGTGGGTTTTACTTAAGGCGATAGCAACAATACTAACCAAAGCTAATAACAATGAGTAAACAGCAATCGCTACCCGGGCCGCTTGGCCAGCCACCTGGAGATCGCGCTCGTCAGCTAAAACTTCAGTAACACGCTTTTTAAGCACATAAATCAGGCTAACTGCCGCCACAAAACAGATTATCGGCAAAATATAATCACCACGAATAATTGACTGACCAATAATTATAGCCAAAGTCATGGTTAAAGATACTTGGATAATTTTGAATTTCTTCTTAGTCATGATTTTTAAGCTTAAATTGTTAAGTATTCCTAACTTAATGTTATATTATTCTAACATTACTGTCAAGTGGATAAAAATATCAAAGTTGACAAATAAAGCTACAACCGGCAACCTAGACAATAGAAAAGGAGGGCTAGAATGACCAAAGATACGGGCCTGCAATGCCGCACCTGCGGCGGCGCTCTCTGGATCCAGATTTCGCCGGAAGACCTGGAATCGCCAGTGGCCATGGTCCACAACGACAGCTCAGGTGAGCCGTGCCACGGCTCACTCCAGCCGGTAAAGGCCACCTGCCAAAAGTGCAGAGAGACCTTTATCTTGGACCGACTGATCCACAATAAAAGAGGTGTCCTTTGCCCTAAATGTCGTCCTACAAAATAGGACCGAGCCATTTAGGGCTTTTTTATTTAAAATAAGCTAAAATAACAGAGCCCCTTACGGGGCTCTGTCAGTTCAACGAAGAATCGTTAGAACTTAAGCAGCTTGATCACCGCCAGCAGGGGCGGCGGTTTCCTCACTTGGAGTCTGAGGAGCAGCGGCTTGATCGCCACCAGCAGGGGCGGCCTGAGTGTTTTCGTCATCAAGATAAATCATTTCTTTGTGGTTATTTATTAGTATAGGTTTACACTAAACCTTAAAGCTTGTTAAGTATAACAGACTCAACTATTCTGTCAACCCATCAAAGCAAAAAATGTCTAAAATTAAACAAAATTCTAGTCAAACAATAGTGATGGCTATTGACCAGATAAGAGAAGATAAGCCCACTACAATAGCTTCCTATTTTTAGCTAGTTGACAGAATATAGTTATGGGTATATATTCATAATAGATCTAATAAATAATCTCAAATGTATGCCTAACATGGATGGAACCGGCCCAGCGAGCCAGGGACCCAAAACCGGCGGTCAGCGTGGTAATTGCCCCGGCGCTGTTCCACGCTCCCGACCTTTTGATGGCCGGGGCGGCGGTCTTGGCCAAGGTCGCGGACGACGCGGTAATGGTCGCGGTCAGAACTTAGGCCAAGCCTAAAAAAATATAAACCCGCACCTTTTACTCGGTTACCCTAAGGTGCGGGTTTATATCACCAATTTAACAATTAAAGTAATAAATATCAACCAACTATATGCCCCGACCAAGAAACTGCCGTCAGATTTTTATCCAACCCAAAACACTATTCTATAAACCTCAAGGTATCCCATTAAGAGACCTGGCAATCGTTGAGCTTCATCTAGAAGAACTGGAAGCGTTGAGATTAAAAAATTTAGAAAATTTGGAACAAACCGAGGCGGCAGCGCGGATGAATATTTCACAAAGCACCTTTCAACGAACCCTCTCTGCTGCTTACAAAAAAATCAGCCTGGCTCTGGTTGAGGGTAAGGCAATCGCTATCCAGAAAGAGTAAAATAATAAATCAATTATTACAAAAAGTTAAAACCACCGTCTGGTTTTGTTTTTATAGTTTAAATATTCTTGGCCAAAAGTTTTGATCATTTTTTCTTCCTCGTAGGGGATAAACATAAAATTAGTAACCAAGAAAAAAACCACCGGCGTGAGTAACGAAATCAAGTTACCCAAAAAAATAGCTAAACCCAATAAACTAATTACTCCACCCAAATACATCGGATTGCGGCTAAAGCGATAAAGATTTTCGATAACTAAACGAGTGGAATCAGCAAAGCTTTCCGGCGTTTGATGTTTTCTAAATAACAACCAAGATCTTATTATCAAATAAAAACCGACTATAACTAAAATCAGGCCGATCGAATTGTATGGAAAATTAATTAAATTAGCCGAAGGTATAAAATAAAAAAATAAAACACTAATTATCAAACTGAGGTAAAAATAATTGGGCGGGATAGATACAATCTTTTTCATACTCTCAAATCAAATTTAAAAAACTAACACAATAATAAACTCAAAGCCATTACCGCCATGCCGGCAATCAAACCATAAATCACCAGATGATGTTCGCCATATTCCTCGGCCGCCGGTAATAATTCATCTAAAGAAATAAAAATCATAACGCCGGCAATAGCGGCAAAAACAATTCCTAAAATTGTATTATTTAGGAATGGAGATAAAACAAGATAACCGACTAGAGCTCCTACCGGTTCAGCCAATCCCGAAAAAAATGAATACAAAAATGCCTGCCGCTTGCTGCCAGTAGCATAGTAAACTGGAATAGAAACAGCCATGCCCTCGGGAATATTATGAATGGCCACCGCCACAGCAATCATGATACCAAAATGAATATTATTTAAAGCACCAAAAAAAGTGGCTAGACCTTCGGGAAAATTATGGATAGCTAAAGCAACCGCCACTAAAATACCAAGACGAAACAATTTTTGACATTCTAGATGATGGTGGCGATGCCGACGACAACCACCGTGGCCCATATCATCGAGTTGGTGAAACTCATGGGGGTTTTCACAATGCGGCAACAATCGGTCTATAAGAGCGGCCAAAGCAATACCACCAAAAAAAGCCGCCACGGCAATCATTAGGCCTAGCTTAGAACCAAAATCAGTAATGATTAACTCCCGACCGCTGGGAAATATCTCCACGAAAGAGATGTAAATCATCACTCCGGCCGAAAAACCCAAAGCCAATGATAAAAAACGAGTGTTAGTTCTTTTGGCAAAAAAAGCCAAAAAACTACCCACCCCGGTAGCTAACCCAGCGAGGAGAGATAAACTCAGAGCAAATAAGACCTCATTAATACCAAACACCATAAATAGTTATACGACGATTAATATATTATAACGCGCCTCAAACCACCGGCCGAGCAACAGCCTAATTAAAGCCTAGAACCAATAAACAAAATGACAAATATACCCGCGGTATTCAGAACATAAGAAAGGAGATAGAAATTCCTATTAGAAATACCCGACGAAGCAAGTAGCGAGACCCCGATCTCATCGGGCAAGGGAGAAGCAACTAAAACAGCTCCCAAAATAGGCAAAAAATATTTCTGAACCAATAGCGACATTTTAGATTTTAGATAAACAAATATCCTTTGTTGCGCTAGCCGCTCGATTTCATCAATAAAAGAATGCCGGATAAACTTAAATAAAATAAGATCCGAGACTAAAGCACCAAGACCGGCGACTAGGCCAGCCAAGATAATATTTTGTCCTTTAGCTAAGATCAATAAAATTACGGTGGCCGGCGCGGCGGTAAAACCATAAACATAAAGCATACCAACAATAAAAATACCAACATACCCTAGCGAGATCAAAAAATCGTGCCAAGGCTCAAAGTTTCTCTCAATAAACAAAAAATAAGCCAAAAAGACAGTCAATATTAGAGCCAAAAATTTGGGATAACGGAGATAAGAGAATAAGTCTTTTATTTTCATAAACACATTATATCTTATTATAAAACTAAAAACATCTCCTTGCCATTAGAAGCTGGCTAACCGCCCAGAAAATCATAAAAAGGTTATTCTAATATTTTTTTGATTGCTAATAGAGACTCCCGGGCGGCTTCTTCACCGCTAGCCATTATCTCCGGCCCGGCTTGATCAAAAAAATATTTTTTAATGCCCAAAAAATCTTTGCATATTATCTTGGGTTCGATCACAATATCGGCATCAGCAAAAGAATACTCGGCTAACCGACGGGACATTAACCTAAAACTAATATTGATATTTTCGAATAGTGATATCTTTTTTTGACTATCTTTGGGCGGATAGTGCTTGGTCAGGTTGACGGCAATAACTAAGTCGGCGCCCATTTCTCGGGCTAGTCTTGAAGGCAGCGGATCAACGACCCCGCCATCAACTAAAATTTGACCAGCCAGATAAATCGGCGTAAAAATTCCCGGCACCGCCATACTAGCATAAACCGCCTCAGGGACTTTACCTTGTTTTAAAACAACTCTTTTACCCGACACCAAGTCGGCTGCCACTACGGCTAAAGGAATCTTGGTTTCTGAAAAATCATTGTCACCAAGCCACTCATAAAGCAATTTTTTAACCTTTTTTTCGCTGACCACCCCACCTTTAATATTGAGCAAGACTGCCAGTTTTTCTCGTTTTTTGCCAACGGTTATCTCGGTTAGCTTTTCTAAATCGTGGTGCAGGGCATAATGCGCCGCCACCCAAGCACCAATACTCGTTCCAGCAATATAATCAATTGGAATATTATTCTCTAACAAAACCTTAAGGACGCCAATATGCGCTAAACCACGAGCGCCACCGCCACCGAAAACCAAACCAACTTTTTTTCTCTTCTCCATAACCTTAATTTAATAATTCTAGCTCTAGTATAACACAAAACGCCCTTCGGAAAGAAAGAGCGCTTTGTGAGGTCAGTTGATGGATATACTCGGCATTATCAATAACTATTATTCTCTTATCTTCAAAAAATACGAAGCTAAATAACTAGCGACTGGAACAGCGGCCATTAGGGCTATGCTACCAACTAACATTCTTACTATCTCAGTTGCCACAATTTCATTACTGACCACCTGCTCAAACCCTAGAAAAGGTGGTTCGTGAACATTAAACAAAATTAATAATGGAAGTGACGCGCCAGCATAGGCAAAAAACAATGTGTTGGTCATAGAGCTTATATGGTCAACGCCCACCTTCAAACTACTAAAAAATATTTCTCTATTAGAGAATTTAGGATTAGCTCTTTTAAGCTGTTCAACCACCGAAATCTGACTAATAACTACGTCATCTAAAACACCTAAAACACCGATTAAAATTCCGGCCAACAGTAGCCCTTCCAGGTTTAAACTATTACCATATAAGTTAATTAAATAAATCGATTCTTCGCCCGCTAAACCAGACAACTTAACAAAAGATGAAAAAAATACAGACAACAACCCCGCTAAAGCTAAAGAAAAAAATAAACTAGCGTTAGCTAAATGCGCTTTCCTATTCAAACCTTGAGTTAAATAAATAGCTAAAGCTAAAATTAAAAAACCCCCCACAACAGTTATAAAAACCGGGCTGCCGCCGTTTATTATTCTAGGAATAATTATTTTTAGAATAACGACGAAACTGATCAATAGGGCAATCAGAGAACGAAACCCCTTCCACTTGCCAACGATCAAAACACTAATAGCAAAAACAAGAAATAATAAATAAATTTTATTAGTTCTGTAGTAGTCTACTATATATATTTGGCTGTTTCCCTCAAAATCAAAACTTTCCGCTACCAAAACCTTGTCACCTTTTTGATAAATATTATTTTTGACAACTTCAAAATCGTGTACCCCTTCAAAAATAAATTCTTTACCCTTGTAGCCATTTTCTAAGCCTCTAATCTTTATATTCTGTTGAGTATATACCCGACCATCTTCAGACTCTTTTTCAGTCTCTAATAAAATCTCGAGGACCTCGGCTTTGAATATTTTTTCCTCTGGAATATCAGCTCCTTCTTGCGCGAAAAGAAAAGAAGGTATTAATAATAGAACCAAAAATATAAATATTATTTTTTGCATATGAGCGTATTATATCTCAATTCCACTAAAATCAAAAACACCTCCCAAAATAGGAGATGTCTTTTCCTTTGTCTTCGAACTTATGCCTAGAAACAAAGATCAGCTATGTGACGCGTTCAGAACTATAGATGAAGCTTTGCGCCTTGATATTTCTCTAATAATTTCTTAATATCCTTATTAGATTTTATAATAATTATTTTTTTATTACTATGTTTCTTTAATAACTCTAGTGCTCTAGGTTTTCTTTCCTGAGGATATTCTAACAAAATATTTCTAATTAACTTAAGGCTTACTTTTTCTTCACAATTGTTTAACTTATCAATTCTATCTTTTAAAATTCTTCTCTTAAACACTCGCCAGAGACAAACAGAACGATTGATATCTAAAAATATTATTGCATCGGTTGCTGGAGCTATAATATCAAGGGTGCTTTTATAATTTCCTTCTAAAATCCAACGGTCAGTTTTTATCAACTCTAAAACTTTTTTTCGCCATCCACTTTTTTCTGGACTTTTCCATCCTGGTTGCCAATAACATTGGTCTAAACTCACAAAAGGAAAACTCAATATTTCACCAATCTTTTTTGCAATTGTAGATTTACCAGACCCAGAAGAACCTATAATTAAAATTCTTTTCATATAGACGAATTATACCTTATTTCTCAAACCAAAAACACCTCCCTCATCAGAAGGAGATGTCTTTTCCTTTGTCTTCGAGCTTATGCTTAGAGACAAAGGTGACCGACGGGAATCGAACCCGTATAGCTGGTGCCACAGACCAGTGCACTAACCATTGTGCTACGGTCACCATACATTAATTATTAATTACTAATTAATAATTGGTAACTGTTGTAATCGCCCTCAGTAGGAATCCCACCCCTACGGGTGGTGGCCCGTTAGGGCCAGAACCTACAAGAGAACAGTTGCTCTACTACTGGTTTCCAATATTCGCCCTCAGTAGGAATCCCACCCCTACGGGTGGTGGCCCGTTAGGGCCAGAACCTACAAGAGAACAGTTGCTCTACTACTGGTTTCCAATATTCGCCCTCAGTAGGAATCCCACCCCTACGGGTGGTGGCCCGTTAGGGCCAGAACCTACAAGAGAACAGTTGCTCTACTACTGGTTTCCAATATTCGCCCTCAGTAGGAATCGAACCTACATATCCAGCTTAGAAGGCTAGTGTTCTATCCATTGAACTATGAGGGCTCAATTCGCACGAGTAAACCCAATTCTATCATATTTTTTTCAAAAATCAACCCCTAACTCTTTTTCCGCTGGCGACCATGAAAAGCCTTATAGACCTCACGCAAATGTTTATCGGTAATATGAGTATAAATTTGGGTTGTGGTGATGGAAGCATGGCCCAATAACGACTGCACCGAACGGATATCAGCACCAGAAGTTAATAAATCAGTGGCAAAACTATGACGCAAAGTGTGCGGCGTAATCTTTTTGGTGATGCCGGCCAGCCGAGCGTACTTTTTGATCAATCGTTGCACTGACCGCGGCGTCAAAAAACTCACCTCCTCTACTCCTCTGGACTCTGGACTCGGGACTCGGGACTTATTTGCCCGATCATGACTAACAAAAATATAATCCGAACCATCCCGTCGAGTCGCCAAATAGCGTCGTAACCAAAATTTAGCTTGGTTAGAAATAAAAACCACTCGCGGTTTGTCACCCTTGCCCCGGACGGTAAATTCTTCTTTAGCTAGATTAATCTGATCTTTTTGAAGATGGACTAATTCTGAGACGCGCAGACCAGTCGAAAACAACATTTCTAATATGGCTTTGTCGCGGAGCGGAATAATATTGGCAATATAATCATTACCATCTTGATCAATCTCAACTTTATTAATCTGTAACGGCGCAGCTAAAAACCGTTCTAGATCGCTGCCTTCTAAATATTCAATGTGCCGTTCGGACTGCCTCGCTAGCTCAATTTTTTCTGGTGCCAAAGACCTAATATCGTTTTTGGCTAAATATTTAAGAAAAGAGCGCAAAGCAATCAGATGATAGTTCTGAGTGCTACTCTTGAGATTTTTACCATGATCATCAGTAGCTCGATTGAGCCAAAGCCGAAACTGACGGATCAGGCTCGAGTCGACATCTTCAATCTTAAAACTTTTGTTTTTACTTTTAGCCCAATTAAAAAACCGCTGTAAATAAAAATCATAATTACGAATCGTAGCTTGCGCTCGACCACGTTCGATCTCGAGATATTCGAGAAAATTAGTGACTAGGGGATTAGCTGACATAATTAAGAAAGCAAAAAAGCATACGGCCTCTCCGCCGAATCGGCGGATTGGCCTAAGCAAAAAAACAAATATTGTTTTTTTGTTTTCTTGTTTTCTTGATTTATTGCTTTCTCATTATATTTTACGACACTAAAAGAATAAAGGCAAATAAAAAAACCGCCCCAGCTCTCCTATAGCTACAAGCGGCGAATTTATTGTCTTTCCCTCCTGGGTTTAGAACTCCAAGCCGTGGATGCCCAGCACAGCCTCGTTGCCATCCAGCATCTCGCGGATCATGGCGTCGAGATGCGGTATCGTCTCCGACGCCAGGTCCAACACCGTAACCGCCGTCTGGCCATTACCTTGGTTGACCACGGCGCTGATATTGCCGCCGGCCTCGGCAACCTTGCTGGTCAAGAAGGCTAAGACCCCGGGTTGATCATGATGCAGCGCGGTCAACCGCTGCTTGACGTTTGCCGCTGGTGAGCTACCGGCGGACGGGAAGTTGACGCTGTTTCTGACGACACCCCAGTGCAACCATTCGTACAAAGTGTCACTGGCCATCTTAGCGCAACGATCTTCCGACTCTTGAGTCGAAGCGCCCAAGTGTGGTGTGCAAATCACACCCGGATGACCGACCACGCCGGGTGTGGCAAAGTCGGTAATATAACACAGATTCTGGTCGGCATCCAACATCGCCACAATCGTCTTCTCATCAACCACCCCGGCACGAGAGAGATTGGCGATAAACGACCCGCCAAACGCCGACAATACCTTGGAACCCAACAGGCCCTTGGTAGCAGCGTTAAGAGGCACATGCACGGTCAAAATCGCCGCCTTCGCCGCCACTTCCTCGAGCGGAAGTAGCGTCACCCCGGGTACCAGGCGCAAAGCGTTGGCCGTCGTCAGCCCGGGGTCACAGGCGACCACCTGCATTCCCAAGGCCACGGCTTGGTTGGCCACCGCGATGCCTACCTGACCTAAGCCGACCACGCCGAGTGTTTGACCCCGCAATTCGCGACCGGCAAAGGCCTTCTTACCTTTTTCAACTTCTTTTTTCATCTCGTCGGCCGTCTTACCGGCCAAACCCGAGACGAATTGCAGCGCGGGTACGACCTTACGCAAGGCCATACCGAGGAGAACGAACAACAGCTCGGCCACGCTTTGAGCGTTAGCCCCCGGCGCGTTAAACACCGGGATGCCCCGCTCGGTCGCCGCCGCAACCGGAATGTTGTCCGTGCCGCTGCCGGCGCGAGCAACGCCCTGTAAACTCGGATATAATCCGATATCCACGGGGGCGCTGCGCACCATAATGCCGACAACCCTTTCCAACACCATTTCCGGACCAGCGGTGACAAAATCACAGTTGCTACCCGACCAATCCGGTCTCCCCAATCCATTCAACAACAGAACTTGGCGCTCTTTCATCCTACACCTCTCCTCCTGGTTATTCAGATTTCAATTCCGGAAGCAAGCACTGCTCATATCTTAACTAGTTCTGATCTAAACTGTCAATTGATCACCATGGTTGACTAAAAATGTCTCTCGTGATATTCTACGAATTACTAATTAATTTGGGCGCTAACCTCGGTTTTTGGCCAAAACCTTAGACTGGGATAGCCGCCAGGAGCCCAGCCTCGCCAGACGCGAGTCTAGGCGGGCAAAACGCTATGTTATCCAAACAAAAAAAGGACAAGATCATTGCCAAATTTAAGACTCACGCTCAGGATACTGGTTCACCTCAAGTGCAAGTAGCTATTCTGACTGAGGAGGTTAAAGAATTGACCAAACACCTTAAGGAACACCCCCTGGATTATTCTTCACGCCGTGGCCTAATCCGTAAAGTTAACGAACGTCGCAAGTTGCTCAAGTATCTAGCCCGAGAAGATAATCAAGCCTGGGAAAAACTAGTTAAAGAATTAAAAATAAAAATTCCTAAGGTCCGAGAAGAAAAACTACTCGAAGAACTGGAAGAAGAGATCCTACCAGTTGATGAACCAGCTGAGGTTGAAGAAGTTAAAGACGACACTCTCTAGTAACTTTAAAAGCCCGATCCGGGCTTTTATTAATAAAAGCTATTGGCTTCTGCCCTGAGTAAAATCGAAGGGATCGGCCATCAGCTAACTGCTATTTTATGATCAAACACCCAGAACAGCGCGTCGGCGTCTTCGTCGACAGCCAAAACATGTATCACACTGCCAAAAACCTCTACCGAGCTAAGGTTAACTTTAAAGAAATACTCAAAACCGCTATTGCTGGCCGCCGTCTAGTTCGAGCAGTGGCCTATGTTATCGAATCCAAAAGCCATGAAGAAGCTGGTTTTTTTGACGCCTTGGATAAGCAAGGTTTTGAAGTTAAGAGTAAAGAGCTCCAAGTTTTCTTTGGTGGCGCCAAAAAAGGCGATTGGGATATTGGCATGGCCATCGACACCGTCAAAATGGCTGACAAACTAGATTGCGTCATTCTGGTTACTGGCGACGGTGATTTTATCCCGCTGATCAGATACCTAAAAGAAAACAAAGGCTGTTTGGTTGAAGTCGTAGCTTTTAGTAAAACTACTTCGACTAAACTAATCGAAGAAGCTGACGATTTTACCGATCTTGGTGCTAACCCTAAAAAGTATTTAATTAAATGAAATTATTGAATAATCATTCAATTATTTCATCCTGAGTCCGCCGTGGCGGACAAAGGATCACTTATCCGTTTTATTAATAATTAATAAATAATTCCGGTGAGAAGCAAGTTGTTGTTAGTTACGCTGGCTTACTAAAAAACTTTAGTAGTCAGGAAAATAACAAAAACTTCCTCTGGGCCGGAGAAAAATTTATGTCCGAAATCAAAGAATTTTCTTTGGAAATCGCCGGCAAAGAATTAAAAGTTCAAGTCGGTAAACTAGCCATGCATACCAACGCTAGCTGCACCGTCCAATACGGCGATACGGTAGTTTTAGCAACTGCCGTCATGTCTCCCACCGCACGGGAAGATATTGATTACTTCCCGTTGATGGTCGATTATGAAGAAAAAATGTATGCCGCTGGCAAAATCAAAGGTAGCCGGTTTATCAAACGTGAAGGCCGACCAACTGACGAAGCTATTCTTAGCGGCCGAATGATCGATCGTGGCCTGCGACCACTCTTTCCTGAGGAGCTAAGAAACGACGTTCAGACTGTTCTGACCGTGCTCTCGAGCGATGGTGAAAACGATCCTGATACCATCGCCATTACCGCTGCCTCGATTGCTCTGCATATCTCTAACATTCCTTGGAACGGCCCACTAGTCGGTATCCGCGTTGGTCAGATCGAGGGCGAGTGGGTTTTAAATCCCAGCTATGCCGCTCGAGAAAAATCTACTTGCGACATCGCTTTTTCGGTGACCGCCGATAAGGTAATGATGTTTGAAGCCACCGGTCAAGAAATCGCCGAAGAAACCTTTTTCGAAGCGGTCCAGTTTGGCCTCAAACATGGTAAAAAAGTGATTAAATTTATCGAAGAAATCCGCCAAGCCGTTGGCAAAGAAAAAGTCCCGCTAACCCAAATCAAAGAGGAAGCGGCAGTGGCAGAATTCCCTGGCGAAGACACTCCGGCCGAAGCGATCGAAGCGGAGAAAATCTACGAACAAGCCAAAGCGGAAACTGAACAATTTATTCTCCAAAATTTGGATCAATACTTGTTTGATAAACCCAAGGGCACCAAACGAGAACGCAAAGAAATTTTGGCCGAACTTAAGGCCAAAGTCGAAGCTTTCTTATTGGAAAAACAAGTTGGCAAAGACAAACGCAAAAAAATCCTCAAAGATTTTGACCTCTTCGTGGAAGCGCAGATCTCCAAGGCGATCTTGGCCGCCGACCGGCGCGTCGATGGCCGCAAATTAGATGAGATCAGACCACTAGGCTGTGAGATCGGCCTCTTGCCGCGCACTCACGGCTCCGCCCTGTTTAATCGCGGTGAGACACAGATTCTCTCCACTGTCACTTTGGGCTCACCCGGCGATGAACAGTTGCTCGACTCAATGGAAGAAAGCGGCAAAAAACGCTATATGCATCATTATAACGATGCGCCCTTTAGCTACGGCGAAGCCGGCCCCTTGCGTGGTCCAGGCCGTCGAGCGATTGGCCACGGCGCTTTAGCCGAAAAAGCTTTATTGCCAGTTCTACCAACTAAAGAAGATTTTCCTTATACTATCCGCGTTGTCTCCGAAGTGATGAGCTCTAACGGCTCATCCTCAATGGGTTCAACCTGTGGCTCGTCATTGGCCCTAATGGATGCCGGCGTACCAATCAAAAAACATGTCGCCGGTATTGCGATGGGTCTAGCGACTGATAGCCAAAACAATTACAAAGTTATTACCGACCTCCAGGATTTAGAAGATGGTCCTGGTGGTATGGACTTTAAGGTAGCCGGTACCCGTGATGGTATCACGGCTGTCCAGATGGACACCAAAACCAATGGACTAACTTTAGAGATGATTGAAAAAGCCTTAGCCCAAGCCAAAAAGGCTCGGCTCCAGATTATCGACCTGATGGAAAAAACCATACCAACACCACGACCCGACCTTTCGCCTTATGCGCCGCGAATTGTCTCCTTCCATATCGAACCAGATAAAATTCGCGAGGTGATCGGCCCCGGCGGTAAAGTGATTAACGAAATAATCGCCGCCACCGGCGTTGATATTGATATCGAAGATGACGGCCTAGTAATGATTACCGGCACCGACCCAGAAAAAACTCAGCAAGCTGTTGATTGGGTCAAAAATATTGTTCGCGAAGTCCAGGCCGGCGAAATATTTGAAGGCAAAGTCACCCGGCTGATGGACTTTGGTGCTTTTGTTGAAGTGTTGCCTGGCCAAGAAGGCTTGGTTCACATTTCCGAATTAGCCCAAACCAGAACCGAAAAAGTGACCGACGTCGTTAATATCGGCGATAAGGTTAAAGTAATTGTTAAAGAAATTGACGACCAGGGCCGAATCAATCTCTCAATCAAACGACTCGATCCTAATTATAAGGATCAACCTCGGTCGAGCTATGGTGACCGTGGCGGTAACGATCGCGGCGGCCGCAGCGGCTACCGTGGTAATAACCGCAGTAACAGCCATAGCCACTACCAAAATGATAAACCCAGTCCAACCACTCCAGACAAGAAAAAGCACTTCTGGGAAAAATAATACTAGTACTCAGTACCCAGTCCATAGTAATCTAGTTTCCCACTTCAATCATAACACCCCGGTTATTTCAAAAACTGGGGTGTTTGTTATCTGTGTACTATGTACTAGGTACTAGGTACTAACATTATAAAAAAAGCCACCCGTAGGTGACTAGCTGCTGTAGGCAAGACTTTACTCACGCCGCGGGCAGCTTGATCTCGGCTCGGACGATCATCTCCAGGATTTGCCGGCCGATCGCCTGGTCGCCCTCGATGACCACCCTCTGGGCAGCCAACGACATCGCAACCTGCCTGGTCGCCACTTCCGCCTCGCGCAACGGCTGCTCACGGCAGAAGCTGAGGAAGGTGGCCACATCCAGCTTAATCATCGCCCAAGTGGCTTCTCCATCGGTTACCGCCGTGGGCACAACGGCCTGCAACACTCGGGGCATCGACCCGGTCAGGTCAATCTCCCACTGACGATCAGGCCAAAACCGCATGGTAATGTAGCTCTGGGGCAACCCGTGATCACCCTGCTGAAGCAATTGCTTCAATTGTTCAAAAGCCATCCCAATCGCCGCATCAGCCCGATCTTTAGCATGTGACATTGGTCCTCCTGGTGGTACTACCCTAATGACATACAAAACAACTTTATCCTGCACAGTAACAAACCAACCTAACGAAGTCAAGATAAAAAAATAAAAAAATCCCCGAAGGGATTGTGCTGCCGGCGATGAGTAAAATCAACCCAACGGCAGAAGCTGAGCCTGGCTCAGCCATTCCAACAGCTGCCGGCCGGCCTTCTGATTACCCCGAATCTCAATCCAACCGGTTGCGAGCGCCGCCTCAATTTCTCTCGCACTGAGGTGTCCGCGAACCAAGTTGAGAAAACCCCCAGATGTCATATTGATCACAGTGACATCCGGTGATATCGGGGGAATGGCAAAACGCTGACTTACCGGGATCGCGACACCAGATGTATCGACGTCCCACCACAGGGTAACCGAACCAGCCAGCAGATGAAACTCAAACCTTTTTCGAGGCAAAGTAACATTGCCCACTTGTAGCAACTTTCCCAGTGCCCCGAAAACACCATTCACCAAGTCACGAAGCTCGGGCATAATAACCTCCTTGTTTTTTGTATCCGAAACTAGTCTATCACTTTACTAGAATATTTAATTACAGTCAATAAAATAAAAAAGTAACACTTACCCTATCAAATCACCCATATGCTATAATTAAACCAATGAAAATAAATCTTAATTGGTCTAAATTGTTCCCGCCTGATCTTAGCCGAACCAAGCTCGGAATTTTTCTAATTCTTCTGATACTAGCTTTAGTTCTCGGTGGGGTTTTATATTGGCAGCACCAAATTAACCAGCAGGATAACTTAATCAAACTCGTACCAGCCAACGCCAATCTTTACCTTCACTTTAATTACCAACCAAACCAGCTAACTGCCACCACCCAACTACTCTTTAATAATCTTTTTACTGACTTAGATGATCACTTTTTAGCCAATTCCCCGGCTAAGCTTTCCGCTAATTTACAAAGCTACTTAAACCGCGAGCTTGGACTAATTGCCACCCCAACTGGCCACTACCTGCTGATTGCAAAAATAAAAAATGGCCGAGAGCTAAAAGCCCAATATCCAGAATTAACTATTTTTAAAAACCATTATTTAATATTGGGCCAAGACTCGGCTAATAGTCTAGCCAGCGACCAAAACCAAAGCCTCGGTCAAGCTCAGCCTTGGCCAGAAAAATATTCCGCTGGCTTACTTCAAGCTTACTTTACCACCCAATTTATAACCGGTTCTCTAACCGACCAACCAGCCAAAGACCTGCTCAGATACTATTTCGAACAAAACCAACAACAATATTTCCAATTAGCGCTAGATAACAACCTTAACCTGGAATTAGCAGCCAATGCCAACCTGGGTGAGCTCTCACCACTGTTTTTGACCAACCTCAACCAGAATACTATTTTAAGTCTAGCTCTACCCAGCCTTAGCACCTCAGTTAGTCAACTGGGTAGCTGGCTACAAAATTTTAACCCCAATTTGGCATCAACGTTGCTCCAAACCGGCCAAAGCTATCTCCAAGATTACAGAATTGATCTACCATCCTTATTCTCTTTAGCTAATCATCCAGCCCAGATAGTGGTTTTGCCAGATCAAAAGTATATTCTGATTCTAGAACAGACCACCCTGGATGAGCTGGAGATTCTAGATAACTTACTTAAGCAAGCGACTGCCCGCCGTTTTCCGCTAAGAATAGCCAAAAAACTACCAGACGGGACGCCAATCACCGAGCTGGTAGCTGACCCAGCTAAATTTCAACTAATCGCCGAAGACGTAGCTGGCCAAACTATTAAGATAATTAAAGACGGTTCTGAGATCTGGGAATTGGCCTATTTTAGCAATAACAATCGTTTAATCATCAGCAACTCACTAACCGACCTAAGAGCTCTAGCTAGTCAACAAGCCACTATTAACCTTAAAACGCTTTGCCCGCGCCTACCAGCTCATCAATTATTCCTCCAACCAGCTTACTGGTTGCAAAACCAACCAATTTTGTCTAAATATAGCCAAATTTTACCTAATTTAACGTTAAATATTCAGGGTCAGATGCTACTCGGCTGCTTCTTCTAACTAACAGCTGTGGACAAGTTGTTAACTTTCTGATTTTAAATTGTTATTTTTCTTTGTTAATAAAAAAGTAATCCACAGTTTTTTTAGCTAAATTTAAACAAAAAATATTAAATGTTGACATAGTTGATAGGGTGTCAAATTTATGATATACTAATAGTAGATAACTTTTGTTCTTTCTAATCTTTTAGGGAAATGAACCGAATTGAGTTTGTTATTGGATGATTCGACAACAAATCAATCCTGAGTCCGCCTATGGCAGACGAAGGATCTAGTTGGGTTTATTTCTCTCTCACCCACTCGGTCTTTTTGGAGGCCGCAACCCTCCGCTAAAACAAAAAACAAAAACGGGCTACACCCTAAACCAGTCACTAGCCCAGACCAGGTGAGTGAGCGACGCGTAACTCAGTTGCAAGTAACGCCCAACGACCTAGAGGTTAAGTTCTATCCTAGCCCTATAAAAAAGGGCTTAGATAGCGGACCTGTGGGTCCTGTGGGGCGTCTAAAGTGCCTACTATTTATAAAATATCTCATCCAGAGTGGTGAGGGGGCGCTTCGGCGCCCCCTCTTTTTTTACTTTAAATTAGTACATAGTACTCAGCACCCAGTACACAGAAAAATATTAATCTAATAGCCTAACTAGTTAATTTACTTCCTAAAGTACTGGGTACTAGGTACTGGGTACTAGTTAATAATTGACAAAACCAATAAATTTGAGATAATGGGACAAACATTATCGAGGAGGGCTTTTTATTTAGGAATAATTGCTATGGATAAGAAAACATTAGAAACAATCAAACAAGATCTGCTTAATCGCCGCAATCAAATTGCCAAAGAACTAAAAGAAACTACCGGCGGTGATAATAAAGCTATCGATGCCAACTTCCCTCAGTTTGGTGATAAAGAGGATGAAAACGCCAGCGAAGTGGCCGCTTATAGCGACAACCTTTCGATTGAATTTACTCTACAAAAAACCCTAGAAGATATTGATAAAACCCTAGAAAGCATCGACAAGGGCACTTATGGTGTCTGCCGCTATTGCAAACAACCCATTGATGAGAAGCGTCTCTTAGCCCGACCCACGTCGTCAGCTTGTGTCGGCTGCAAGAATCGCCTAAGCAAAAGTTAAGATGAACTCTAAGACCAAATTTTCGCTCTGGGGCTCGACCGCTGGCGGGATATTCATTGCTGACCAACTAATCAAAAACTTTTTATTAAATCACCCCGATTATCAAGGTGATTTTTGGTTTTTTAAAATCCACTTTTGGCAAAATTCTGGCATTGCTTTCGGCCTACCACTAGCTAACAACTTGGTTATCGTTATCTCCCTTTTGATAATTCTGACTCTAACTCTCTGTTGTTTAAGAGAACTTAGAAATAATAATTTTGTGTTAAGTAGCTATATTACCCTAATCAATTATGGCGCTTTCTCCAACTTTATCGATCGAATAATTCATAAAGGAGTAATTGATTATATCGACGCCAGTATTGTTCCTTGGCCGGTATTCAATCTGGCGGATATACTGATTGTGGTGGGGGTTTTGGGGTGGCTAATTTATTTATTAAGAAACAAAAAGTAATTTCTATAATCCTGTTTCCCCTCCCCAAGAGGGGATTTTTAGTTTGGGTTAATTTTTATTTTAAGTGGAGTTAATCTATATCCACATAATATAAGATATAGACAAATCCACCGCCGCTAAACTAATAGAACCGGTTGGGGTCTGGGGCGGATGCGGCGCCGAGTCCCGCCCCGGCCTCTTTGGTCTTTCCTTAGGGGCGGGACGGGTAGAACGAACTAAAGTTCAACAATGAATCGCGCCTCATTATGTCTCTTGGCGCCAAGAGACATAATCCCCAGGACTTTTTTGCTACTTTTTTAGTCATAAAAAAGTAGAAAGAGTCCGTGACATAAACCACTCGATCCTTCGACTCGCCCTACGGGCTCGCTCAGGATGACAATCAAAAAAACTATGATAACTACCATCAAAACCTGCGCGGTAATCGGCCTAAACTGCGAACCAGTGGAAGTGGAAGTCGATCTCAATCGAGGCCAATCGTTTTTTGGGATCATCGGCCTGCCGGATAAATCAATCCAGGAAGCGACTGACCGCCTGCGTTCGGCGCTAAAAAACTCGGGTATTCCTTTCCCATCAAACAAAAGATTGATTATTAACTTGGCGCCGGCTGATGTGCGCAAAGAAGGCCCGGCCTACGATCTGCCAATGGCTGTGGGGATTATCCTGAGCGTCTTAGAATTAAAACCCGATTTAACTAACCATTTATTCATCGGCGAACTGGCACTGGAGGGTAATCTCCGGCCAACCCATGGTATTTTACCAATTGCTATTTATGCCAAGGAACGAGGGATAAAAACACTTTGTCTACCCAAAGCTAATATAGCTGAAGCTAGCCTAATTCCCGGTCTGGAGCTTATCCCGCTTGATAACTTGAATCAACTAATTGCCCACCTGCGCAATGAAAAAAATATCAAGCCGATCCAATCACCTGGCCTAGTTACTACCGACACGATCAACAACCTAACTTTAGATTTATCCTTAGTTAAAGGTCAACAACAAGCAAAGCGCGCGCTAGAAATCGCTGCCGCTGGCGGCCACAATATCCTGATGACTGGACCACCAGGCGCCGGTAAAACATTATTAGCTAAAACTCTGCCCTCGATCCTGCCACCGCTAACTACTGAGGAGATTCTCGAGGTGACCAAAATTTACAGTGTCGCTGGATTATTACCAACTGACCAACCAATCATTACCGAGCGACCGTTCCGTTCACCACATCATTCCAGTTCTGGCGCGGCTTTAGTTGGCGGTGGCAAAAATCCCCGACCTGGCGAAATCTCACTGGCTCACCGCGGAATTTTGTTTCTGGACGAGTTCCCTGAATTTAACCGCCAAGTTATTGAAAACCTCCGCCAACCACTCGAGGATGGCGTGGTGACTATTTGCCGCGCCGCCGGTAGCTTGGCTTTTCCGGCACGATTTACTCTAGTCGCCTCACAGAATCCTTGCCCCTGCGGTTTTGCGACTGATCCGCACAAACCTTGCATTTGTACTCCCAGCCAAATTAACAACTATCGCCGTAAAATCTCCGGCCCAATCCTTGATCGGATTGACCTTCATCTAGAAGTACCGCGCCTAGAGTTTGATAAATTAACCAGTGACAACCCCACGGACGAATCAAGCACTATCCGGTCCGCGGTGAGCCAAGCCCGACAAATCCAACACCGACGCTTTGCTGGTTCAAAGATCATCACTAATGCCGAGATGGGCCCTAAAGAAATCAAAAAATTTTGTCAGGTCGATAATGCCGGTTTTGATCTTATCAAAAACGCCGTTAACCAACTCCACCTCTCGGCCCGCGCCTATCATCGAATATTAAAAGTTGCCAGAACGATTGCCGATCTAGCAACTGAAGAAAAAATCAAAGTCGAATATCTAGCCGAAGCGCTACAATACAGAATTAAAAGTTAATTACAAATTACGAATTACAAATTATCAATTTAAGACTATGAAGGAAAATATTATCCAACAAAAAAGCTACGTCTTTGCCTTGAGGATTATTAAATTATATGGATTCTTAGTTGAAAAACAGAGAGAGTTTGTTCTATCAAAACAAATTTTAAGATGCGGCACGTCGGTTGAAGCTAATATTGAGGAAGCAATTGGCGGTCAATCTAAAAAAGATTTCATTTTTAAAGTATCTATTGCTTATAAAGAAGCCAGGGAAACTCATTATTGGATCAGACTTTTATATGATTCCGGTTTTTTGATTAAAAAACAATTCGGGTCGTTAATAGCAGACTGCGAAGTGTTAACTAAAATCACTGGTCGAATCCAAAAAACGTCTAAAGCTAAAGATTTTAATTCTTAATTCGTAATCTGCAATTCGTAATTATTTAATGTAGCTGAGGGGATTAACGGTTTTACCATTAATCCGGACCTCGAAATGCAGATGGGTGCCAGTTGAGTGGCCAGTGGTACCCATCATACCAATTGTTTGACCGCGCGTGACAGTGTCACCTAATTTAACAAAAAGCTTGCTCATATGAGCATATAAGGTAGACAAACCACCACCGTGGTCAATTGCCAAAACATTACCATATCCATTATTCCAACCACCCCAACCATATCGGCTAATAGTCCCAGATTCAGCAGCATAAATGGGTGACGAATAATCACCATCAATATCCAAACCGCCATGTTTCCAGCCAAAATATTGAGTAATACGACGTCCAGAGGTCGGCCATTGCAACTGAGTCGAGCTAGGAGTAGCTGAGGCTGGAGCCGATCCAACATAACTCCTAACCACCGGCTTGGGCGTTGGCGCATAAACCGGTAATTTTTTGCCGCCGGGAATAATTAGCTCTTGGCCAATACTCAATGAGCTATTAACATCAAGGTCATTAGCAATCATAACTTGAGCAACCTCAATACCATAGAGCTGAGCTATCTTATTAATATTCTCACCGCGAACGACTTTATGTTTAATGCCAGAAACCGGCAGGATCGTCAGTTTATCGCCCGGCCGAATATAGCTCCTTTCAGTTAGCTTATTCTCCCACAGAACCGTATTGACTGAGATACCAAACTTCTCGGCGATCGAACCAATTGTGTCGCCCTGTTGTACTGTATAAGTTTCGCTCGCTGCTCTAGCCGGACCAGCCGTCTCGTTACCCGGAGAAATTTCTGGTTTAATCAGCGCCGTGCCGCCTTGAGTGGTGGCGGTAATATCCTGAATTTCACCCTGGTTAGAAAATTTAGGTGTATTGGACGTAACCCCAGATTCATAGCCCAAATAACTAGAAATGTTTGAACCGGCCGGAGAATTATCAATACTTTCTTCAACCAAGCCTAGTTCCTGGCCGCCGACTAACTGATAAAGAATTGTTTTTTTACCAAACTCCTCGTCGCGAAAACCATGCCAGCGCGCTTGAAGATTATTAGTAACCACCAAAAGACCCAATATCAAAATAATGCCATGGATAACATACCGATTGGTAATAATATCCCAAAGTTTATTACCTGAAGGGATATAAATTTTAAGTAATTGCCTCTTAAAAAACAGATAACCCTTATAGATCGGCAAAATCCCGAAGCCAAAAAGAAAACCACCAACAGCCTTTAGTGGTCTTTTAATCTTTGGCCAAAACCGGCCACCAAGAAAACCTATTCCCGTCTTCATCTTTACCAAACCCTTCAGAACAAGCGCGGCCGATTGAATTCCGATTTTTTTAAGTATTGGGGAGATATGTTTTCAATTTAATCAGTCTCTAGTCTATCAAGATAGCCCCCCAGGGTCAAGCTAGTCTAGTGCTAGCTTGGCACTATCAAAAATGGCAATAACTACCGCCCTTCAATCATGAATTAAGTTATTCACCAGAGCAGACAAAACAGTGGGTATCGAGACGCTCAACTAATAATCAACAAATTGACATTTTTGGGCTAAAACTTTAAGATATTAGCTGTTGATTAAAATATATTTTAATTAAGTCTTAAAAATCAAATTATGTCTAGTGGTCTCATCCTCTTCACGCTAGTCTGTGCTTTCTTGGCCATTGCTTATGGCTTCGTTCTGATCTTCATAATTCTCAAGAAGCCAACTGGCGACGAAAAAATGCAATCAATCGCCAAAGCGATTCAGGAAGGAGCTAAAGCTTATCTCAACCGGCAGTATCGAACTATCGCGATTATTGCGGCGATTTTATTTATCGCTCTTGGTCTGGCCTTAAACTGGTTAACCGCTTTAGCCTTTTTGGTCGGGGCAGTTTTCTCAGCTTTGGCTGGCTACATTGGCATGAATGTCTCGGTGCGAGCTAATGTCCGAACAACTGAAGCCGCCAAAAGCGGCCTGGCTCCGGCCCTAGCAGTAGCCGTTAAAGGTGGTTCAGTCACTGGTTTGCTAGTAGTTGGCCTGGGGTTACTCGGTGTCGCTGGTTTTTATTATATTTTAACTCTAATTGGCCAAACACCAGCCGAAGCGACTAAAGTTCTAATCGGCTTGGGTTTTGGTGGCAGCTTAATCTCGGTCTTTGCCCGGCTCGGTGGCGGCATCTATACCAAAGCCGCTGATGTTGGCGCTGACCTAGTTGGTAAAGTCGAAGCTGGTATCCCCGAAGACGACCCACGCAACCCAGCCGTAATCGCTGACAACGTCGGTGATAATGTCGGCGACTGCGCTGGTATGGCTGCCGATTTGTTTGAAACCTATGCCGTGACTTCTGTCGCGGCCATGCTTTTAGGCTCACTCTTATTCAAAGATTTTGAAGCCGCTATCATCTACCCGCTAGTCTTAGGTGGGGTAGCTATCCTAACCTCTATTGTTGGCAGTTTCTTCATCAAGCTTGGTCGCAGCCAGAATATCATGGGCGCCCTCTACAAAGGCCTGGCCGCCGCCGGAATATTAGCCGCGATCCTCTTCTACTTTGTTACTGACTGGCTGATGAAAGGTAATGGCCAATATGAACCCTGGCAAATTTTTGTCAGCGCTCTGATCGGTTTAGTCATAACCGCCTTAATTGTGGTTATTACTGAATATTATACTTCAACCAAATATAAACCGGTTCAAAATATCGCCGCTGCTTCTCAGACTGGCCACGGGACTAATATTATCGCTGGTCTAGCGTTATCAATGAGATCAACCGCTTGGCCAGTTCTAGTGATCGCCGCTGGTATTTTTGGCGCTTATTACCTAGCTGGCCTTTACGGCATCGCCATCGCCGTCATGGCTATGCTTTCTTTATCCGGCATTATCGTCACCATCGACTCATATGGCCCAATTACTGACAATGCTGGCGGTATTGCCGAGATGGCTAATCTGCCCGAGTCGGTTCGTCATATCACTGATCCGCTAGATGCGGTTGGCAACACCACCAAAGCGGTAACTAAAGGCTACGCTATTGGTTCGGCTGGTCTAGCCGCGGTGGTGCTTTTTGCTTCTTACATCCAAGAATTTATTGACCGGGGTAAAGAGCTGGTCTTTTTGCTCTCTGATCCGCTGGTTATCATTGGCTTATTTATTGGCGGACTTTTACCTTATCTCTTCGGCGCTTTTTCCATGGAAGCAGTGGGTAAAGCGGCTGGCCAAGTAGTAGAAGAAGTGCGCAGCCAATTCAAAAACAACCCTGGGATTATGCAAGGAACTAGCAAACCAGACTATGGCCGAACCGTTGATATTGTTACTAAGTCAGCGCTCAAGCAAATGATTATACCCGCTTTATTGCCAGTGCTAACGCCGATCCTGGTTGGCCTTATTTTGGGCCCGGTTGCTCTAGGCGGCGTCTTAATTGGGAGTATTGTTACCGGTATCTTTTTAGCAATCTCCATGACCACCGGTGGCGGTGCCTGGGATAATGCCAAAAAATATATTGAACAGGGTAACTTTGGCGGCAAGGGCAGTGAAGCCCATAAAGCCGCTGTGACTGGTGACACTGTTGGCGACCCTTATAAAGACACGGCTGGTCCGGCTATTAACCCAATGATCAAAATCCTCAATGTTGTTGCCCTACTAATGGTTAGTCTGCTGATTAAGATGATGTAAACAAAACACCACATCTCAGCCTTTAAGTAAACAAAACACCCCCGCCTAAGCGGGGTGTTTTGTATCTTATTCAGCTATCTCTATAGGCATACCCTTGACTTATTCTAAAAAATAATTTAAGATAAAAAATCTTTTCGAAAATATTCCAAGGGGAGCTAGCGCTTCTAACTTTTCCTGCACAGGGGGGAAATTTATGATTTTTCTGAAAGTTAAACAGCAGATCGCCACCGAGGGTTTTGAAACCCAAGCGGTGGCGAGGGTCACCGAGCTGCCAGCCAAGCTGGAGCTCGGACAAACGGTCCGGGTATGTTACCTGGGCCAAAACCGCAAATGGACTCTGACCGAACAGAAAGTTCGGCTGGACTGGGATGGTCAGTGGCGGCACTTGGGTGAGCCGATACCCGACCAGGCCGAAGGCGGTCGCCCGGTCGACAAGGCCGACACGTCCTAGCAGCGCGACACCACAACCAAACATTGTGTGTGGATCGATCGCTGCTTTTTTTTATTATTTTAAAATGTTAAAATAGGGCTAACCTATGATTGGCCACTCCAAAATTTCTTTTGCTTTTGCCACCTCGATCGGCACCGCTATCGGTGTCGGCCTTTTTGCCCTGCCATACCTCGCTAGCCAAACTAGCTTTGCCACCTTGCTGGCTTATTTTATTGTTTTAGGTATTCTAATCACCATTATTCAACTAATCTACGGCGAGATTATCACTAAGACAGAACAGCGTCACCAACTCTCTGGCTACGCCAAGATCCATCTTGGTCCACACTGGCAGCCTTGGGTTTTTGTGGTCGAGTTTTTGGGTATCATCGGCGCCCTAACTGCCTATCTAGTGGTGGGCGGAAAATTTCTCTACTTATTATCGTCGCCGCTAATTGGTGGCGGGGTAACACTCTATGTCTTGATCTATTTTTCATTGGGCACCCTACTAGTCTACTGGGGGATTCAGTCGGTGGCTGGCTCGGAATTAGTTTTGGTTGGCTTATTAATTGGGACAATTATTTTTCTCTTTTTGGCTAACTACACTAGGCTGGATTTCCAGCTACTGACCAATATCAGCGCCAAAAATCTTTTTTTACCTTACGGCGCGGTACTTTTTGCTCTGTGGAACGGTACGGTGATACCCGAAGTAGCTGAAGTGCTGGACAAAAACCACCGCCAATTAAAAAAAATAATAATCCTTTCGACTCTATTATCTATCATCCTGTATATTATTTTTGTTATCACAGTTTTTGGTCTTAGCGGCGATCACACGTCAAGCGATGCTCTAACTGGGTTAGCCCAATATTTTTCACCAACCCTACTGACTGTTGCCCTGGTTCTTGGCCTACTAGCCACTTTCACCTCTTTTATTTCACTCGCTATGGCGGCTAAGAACTCCCTAACGGAAGATTGGCGACTCAAGCCAAGGTTGGCTTGGTTTGGCGTTTGTTTTCTGCCGCTGGCGCTCTATTTTTTGGGCGCCCAAAACTTTTTAACGATTATCAGCTTAACCGGTGCAATCATGTTTGGCGCCTATGGCTTCCTGATACTGCTGATTTATCTTAAAATAAAAAACCGGCCAACCGGTGATTACCATCTCAACTTGCCTAAAACCCTGGTCTATTTTCTAGGCATCGTTCTGGCCTTAGGCGTTATCGGCGAAATCTTTTATACCCTAACTAGATAAAACCAGCCAGGATTGATTTCCCCAGTTAATTCTGCTAAACTAGAACGACTTTTATAATTATTTAAACGTTAAATACCACGTTATGATTATTACCAAAAATCAAATTAGCCAGACCCAGGTTGAGCTAACGATTGAGTTAACCGTTGATGAAATCAAACCGTTCTTAGCCAAAGCAGCTGACAAAATCTCCCAGACAACCAAGATTGCTGGCTTTCGTCCAGGTAAGGCCCCTTATGACGTTATAAAAAACCAAGTCGGCGAGATGACGATCTACCAAGAAGCAACCGAGGCTATCGTGGCGGCCACATTATTTGAGGCGTTAGAAAAAGAGCTGCCCGACGCCGAAATCGTTGGCCAGCCACAGATTAATATCGAAAAAATGGCCCCCGATAATCCACTGAGCTACAAAGCACTAGTCACTTTGGTTCCGGAGATCAAGTTAGGTGATTACCAAAATCTAAAAATCACCAAAAAAGAAATCAAAATTGACGAGGAAAAAATTAAAAAAACATTGGCCAGCCTAACCAAGATGATGGCTAAAGAAGAAATCAAAACCGGACCGCTAGCTAAAGGGGATAAAGCGGTTGTTTCTTTTCAGGTTTTTGTTGATCGGGTTTTGATCGAAGGTGGCGCCCATCAAAGCTACCCAATAGTCATTGGCGAAGATACTTTTATTCCCGGCTTTGAAGACCAGCTGGTCGGCCTGAGTAAAGGCGACAAAAAAGAATTTGAATTAAATTTTCCCGAAAAATACCACCAAAAAAACTTGGCTGGTAAATTAGCCCTCTTTAAAGTGGAGATTGTCGAAACTTATAGTTACCAGCCAGCTGAACTTACTGACGACTTTGCTAAAACCCTTAATTACCAAAACCTAGACGAACTTAAACAAAATGTTCGAACCAGTATTGAACAAGAGGCCAAGGTAAAAGAAAACCAACGACAGGAGTTAGAACTTTTGGAGCAATTAATCGCCGTTTCCACTTTTGGCGAGCTACCGCAGACTTTGCTGGATAAGGAAGCCCACAAAATGGTTCACGAGCTAGAACACGGCATCGCTCAGCAAGGCTTAAAGTTTGAAGACTATTTGGCTCACCTCAAAAAAACCGAAGCTGATTTAGAAAAAGAATTTTTACCAGAGGCCGCCAAAAGAATCAAAACCAGCCTAATCTTGCGCCAGATTGCTAAAGAACAAAAGATTGTTGTCTCTAAAGAAGACCTTGACCAGGAGATCACTAAAATCAGCCAAAACTACCAAGATAATCCTGAAGCATTGGAGCAAATTAAAACAGCTGGCTATCGTCACTATCTAAGCAACGCCATGACCAATCAGAGAGTAATGGATTTTCTAAAAAAATAAACCGACAACCGATCGCTCCGCTAATCAGCGGAGCGATTTTGTTTTACTAAGCCACGCATGCCTATCCTACTATCTTTGTTTCAAAACAACGAAGGTGCAGAACCAGCGGGGTTTGGGGGCGGCACGGGGCGGAGCCGAAGCTTCGACCTCTTCTGATTACACCGAGGAGCGAGGCGGATTAATCCGTAAGTAGATAAACAATACTTTGCCCCTTGCCGCCCCCAAAACTTTTTTGCATTACTTTTTTGGTTACAAAAAAGTAGATAATTACGTAGATGAGACAGAGCTCCCTTCGACTCGCTTCGCTCGCTCAGGGCGGGCCTTCGCGGAGTTTACCCTGAGTGAAACGAAGGGCTCAGAATAACAACAATAAGGTGGGCCTGCCCCTACTGTTTTAAAACCCCAAATTTTGTTAAAATAACGGCATATGTCTATCGCCATCATGTCTGATAGCCACGACAATCTACCTAATATCAATGAAGCGCTTAAAATTATCAACCAAGCACAAATCCAAACCATTATCCATTGCGGTGATGTCTGTTCAGCCGAAGTAACCCGATATATTAGCAAACATTTCACTGGCCAGATCCACCTAATTGCTGGTAATGTTGCTGGTGACCACGCCAAGAAAATTAAGCGCTATCGGTTAAAAAACGTCACCTTCTATAATCAAACTGGCACTATAAAAATAGCTAACAAGACGATCGGATTTGCCCACCAGCCAGCTGAAGCTAAACAACTAGCGGCCACCGGCGGTTATGATCTAGTCTTCTATGGCCATACCCACCGACCCTGGGAAGAAACCATTGGCCAAACACGTCTAGTCAACCCCGGCACCTTAGCTGGCCTTTTTGCTAGACCAACCTTTGCCATTTATAACCCAACAACCAACCAACTTGAACTTAAAATTCTTTACACCAATAATTGTTAATTCGTAATTCTTAACTCGTAATTATTGAACTATGTTTCAACTCATCATCATCGGCAAACTGATTTTAGCTGGTCTACTAGGTGCCATCATCGGCTGGGAGAGAAAATTTCTAGCTGGCCGCCAAGCTGGCATTAAAACCTGCACCCTAGTGGCTATGGGTTCAGCGCTTTTTACTCTGCTATCAATTGACGGTTTCGCCGGCGCCTTGACGGATCCCAGCCGCGTGGCGGCCCAGATTGTAGTGGGTATTGGTTTTTTGGGCGCCGGCACCATTATGGTTTACCAGGGCCATATCGAGGGTCTGACTACTGCTGCTGGTCTCTGGTTTATTGCCGCTATTGGCATGGCGGTAGCAGTTGATTGGTACTTAGTGGCGGTGGTGACAACTATTGTGGTTTTCACTTTTCTCTACGTTTATAATCGTTTATCAATCAAAAAACAATCATGAGGTGCTTTGTCTCTCGACTAATCATTTCGGCCGGCCAGGAGCTGCTACGCCAGTTTTATCTTTTTAACCGTGACCAGGTCAGATATAAATCTAAACACCAGATCGTTACTCGAGCTGATATTATTGCCGAAAAAATTATCATCTCAGCAATTAATAAAAAATACCCCACTCACCAAATACTTTCTGAAGAAGCCGGTTTGTCTAAGCAGACTTCTGAATACCTCTGGATTATCGATCCGCTGGATGGCACCACTAATTTTGCTCTAAAGAACCCGCTTTTCGGCATCAGCATCGCCCTGGCTAAAAAAGGCCAGATTATTTTTGGCGCGATCTATATCCCGTTTATTAATAAATTAGTATTAGCCGAGCTCGGTCAGGGTGCTACCATCAACGGTAAAAAAATCCACGTTTCTAAAAAGAAAAATTTGAACGGCGCCTTTCTGACTTATTGCCACGGCTCCAAACTAAACGACGTCAAACGGGCGATTGCGGTTTATAAAGGTTTAAAGATTAAATACTCTGACGTCCGTCAAATGGGTTCTTCAGTGGTGGAGATGGCTTGGGTGGCCGCTGGCTATACTGACGGCCATTTTGTCCCCGGCGCTAATCTCTGGGACGTAGCGGCTGGTTCATTAATCATCCGCGAGGCTGGGGGCCGAGTAACTGATTTACAGAACCATCCCTGGGATCTAAAATCAAAAGATCTGATTGCTTCCAACGGCCAAGTTCATAATCAATTACTTAAAGAAATTAGAAAATATGATCTATAGCTACTACTACGAATTTACAAATTTCTACGAATATACTAATACTACGAATTAATTGCTTTATTCGTATATTAGTAATGATTCGTAAATTCGTAGTTAATAAATATGATTTACCGTATCAAAATCAAAGTTGTCACCAAGGCCAGCCGCGACCAGATTATCCACGAACCGGACGGCAGTTGGAAAGTCCGGGTAACAGTAGCGCCGACTCAAGGCAAAGCTAATGACCGGGTGATTGAGCTTATGGCTGACGAGTTTAAAACTGCCAAAAGCAACATCCAAATAATTCATGGACTCAGGAATAAAGAAAAAATAGTTGAGATAATAATGTAACTGTATTACCTGCGGTGGTTGGGTATCTAAAATGTATTTACCCACGACTGGGCATTACACCTTCCTACAATAGAAACCATATGAGTGAAAAATTCTGGGAAAATTTAACTGAAAACCAAGACGAAGCCCAATTTGTCTGGAGGATGGTTCGTCAAGCAATTGAGCGCGTTGGTCGGCAAGATATTTTACAAAATCCAGCTGTCCTGGACTTAGGTGGTGGCGCTGGGGAATTTGCTAAATACCTAAATGCTCAAGGTCTCCAATGCGTAAGTTTGGATGTCCAAGACTGGGGGACCAATCCTGAATCACAACCGATAAGGGGCGACGCCTATAAAACACCCTTTGCTGATGGCAGCTTCGACATAGTTCATGGTTATGGAATATTTGATAATGCCATGTACCACCACAATTTTGCAAAATTACTGCCAGAAATCGCCCGCATCTTAAAAACCAGGGGCATCCTATCAATATTTGGTGCCAACTCTCCACCAATGGAAGAACTGAGAAAACATTTCAAGTCATTAGAACATTCTCTGTGGGAGAAAAAATAGTAAAATAATACTTTAATTTTATTACCTCACAGAATTATTAAAAGTCCGTTTGGTTAGCCAAGCGGACTTTTAATAATTCTGATCTGCGACGTAGCCACGTGAGTATAAATCTGTGTTGTTTTAATACTATTGTGTCCCAACAATTCCTGAACATAACGAATGTCTGTGCCGTTCTCCAGAAGGTGAGTGGCAAAACTATGGCGTAGAGAATGAAACCCGGCCCGCTTATTAATATTGGCGCGCGCCAAAGCTTGGCTAAAGATCAGCTGGGCCGCCCGGCTGGATAATCTGCCACCGCGCTCGCTAATAAACAAAAACTCTTCGCTACTCCGGCCAGAAATAAAATTTTGCAGATCTAAAACTAAACTTTCCGGCAAAAGAGTTAGGCGATCTTTTCTACCCTTGCCTTGTCGAACATAAACCACCATTCGACTAAAATCCAAATCACCCACTTTTAAATCCACCACTTCGCTCACTCTCAGACCAGCGCCATAAGCCAGTGACAGCAACAAACGATGTTTAGGATTAATAACTGAATTAATTATCTCTTTTATTTCTGCCAGTGACAAAACCACTGGCAATCTCTTAGGCCTTTTGGCAAATCTCAAATCTAAGCTAACCGGGGAATTAATGATCTGAGAATAGAAAAACTTAATGGCGTTGAGATAAAGATTAACCGTCTGCGCTGACTTACCGGCTTCCTGCTGGCTAACCAAAAATCGTTTAATTAATTCTACGTCCGGGCTGGCTAAATCTGTGTCAACAAAGCCAAAATAAACCTTTAAATAAGCCACGTAAGCCAGCCGGGTTCTAGGGCTGTAATTCCTAATTTTTAGCTCAATTTGGGTCTTTTCCAAATAATCTTGACTTGATTGCATAAATTTGGTTTATTTGTTAAATTTAGATAAGAAATAGCTAGCTCCAATGTGTATACTTCGCATAATACACCAATAAAGATTAAATATTTCTAAACTATTCGCATTGAAGCTAGTTATATAAAATCGTAAACCTATTTTTTATGCCAGTTGACCGAAAAATTTATAAAGTTCCTTTTCACAAAGGTAACCCATCCCAATGGGAATGTCCAACTTGTAATAAAGGAATTCTTAAAGGTAAAGAAGGTAGTTTTTCATACAAAGAATCAAAAAGTTCTCTCGACGCACACAAACATGATGCATGGGAACCAGGATGGATTACATATGTCTATTCATGCCAATTTATTTGCACTAACCCAGCATGTGAAGATACAATCGTAAGTGTGGGCACAGGATCGGTTGATTGTGATCCAGAGTTTGATTCTCATGGCGAACCGAATAGCATCCAATACTTTGACTACTTTAAACCTAGCTTTTTCATTCCTCATTTAAATATTTTCAAAATTGCAAAAAATACACCAGAAGAAATAAAATCGTCTATTGAAAAATCGTTCGAACTCTTTTTTACAAATCCTTCTTCCTCATCAAATCATTTAAGAATTGCGCTTGAAAAAACTCTTGATTTCTTAAAAATCAAAAAATTTGAAACCAAAAATGGAAAACGTATTTTGATAAATACGCACAGAAGAATAAACCTATTACCTAAAAAATTATCAAATTTTAGGGACTTATTTTTTGCAATTAAATGGCTCGGAAATAATGGCAGTCATTCTGATATTATTACTATAGATGATGTTATGGATGCTTATGACATTTTTGAAAATATTTTAGATGAACTTTTTGATAACAGAACAGAAAAAACTAAAAAAATAGCTAAACAAATAAATAAAAATAAAGGCCACCAAAATAAAAAATAGGTTTACGACATTATATAACACGGCATATACGGCTACACTCCTCGTACCTCGTCGTTCCGCCCATATTGCTAACGCAACATCGCATACGCCGAAACGTTTATGTGAAATGCATGTTTTACTTTTGGGCTATCGCCCAATTGTTTTAAAAAATTTTCAAATTTCTTAAAACAATTCCGACTTCTGTCGGAAAAAAGAAAAGGAATACATCAGCTAACACGGCATATCTGGTTACGGCTTTTTGCAAAAGCCTCCACCCATATTTGCCTCCGCTACGCTACGGCAAACATCAGATATGCCGATACGTTATGTGAAATACCCGCCTATTTTATGGCATTTGACAGGGCTTTCTGCTCATGATATCATTGTAATACAAACTATTACAATTAATACAAAAAAAAATATGCGTGAAGTAATAAACATATCCCTACCCTCTCTTATGGCTAAAACCGTCAAAACCGCGGTCAAAAAAGGCGATTATGCTTCTACCAGCGAATTTTTTCGCCATCTACTTCGAGATTGGCAGGAAGGCAAACTCCTAAGCGAACTAAATGAGAGCAAGCTTGAAATAGCTTCTGGCAAAGGCAAGGTCCTAACCTCTTTAAAGAGTTTGAGGTAATCCATGGCATATGGAAATAATTTACAGCTCAAGATTCGCTCGAGAGTATAAAAAGCTGCCTAATAATATTAAAGATATTGCTGAAAAACAAGAAACTATTTTTCGTGAAGATCCTTTCGATCCAAAGCTAAAAACCCACAAACTAAAAGGTAGATTAAGTGGGTTTTTATCTTTTTCAATTGGTTATAAATACAGAATAATTTTTGAGTTTGGCAAAGATAAAAATACGGTATATTTTCACTCTGTGGGAGGCCACGATATTTACGATTAGGCGGGTATTTTTCTAACGCAAATTCAGTTCTCATAATCTGCTAGTGCTTCACACAATTATAGCAGATTGCTTCAACTAAACTTCGCATACGCCGATACGTTATATGAAATACAAAAAATATTTTCCTAATAAGAAATTTAAACAGGCTTTCTAAAAAGAGAAGAACGAACACAATATTTGCTAATTAACTAAACATTATGACTATATATATACTATTTATTGCCGGTTTTTTTATTCTTATCAAAGGTGCCGACCTGCTAGTTGATGGTTCAGCTTCAATCGCCAAAAAACTCAAAATTTCCAGTATTGTTATTGGCTTAACTATAGTGGCGTTTGGTACTTCCGCTCCAGAATTCATCGTTAATATTTTCGCGAGCATGCAGGGCAACACCGAAATTGCAATTGGAAATATCTTAGGAAGTAATATCGCAAATATACTGCTAATCCTTGGGATATCAGCTATTATTTACCCAATCACGGCAAAAAAAAACACCATTTTAAAAGAAATTCCATTGAGCCTTTTGGCCGCCATTGTATTGGGCCTTATGGCCAACGACCTGATTATTGATGGAGCGGGCTTTTCTGGTATCACCAGAATAGACGGTTTTATTCTTCTGTCTTTTTTTATTATTTTTCTTTACTACACTTTTGGAATCACAAAGCTAGACAAGGACATCGTTGAAGAAGATATCAAAGTATTTAGTCATTCTAAGTCAGTAATATTTATTATCTTTGGTCTTGCCGGTTTAGTTATTGGTGGAAAATGGATTGTTGATGGTGCCGTCCAAATAGCCGAGTTTTTTGATATTAGTCAATCATTGATCGGCTTAACAATTGTCGCGATTGGTACCTCATTGCCAGAATTAGCCACCTCTGCGGTGGCCGCTTACAAAAAACAGCCAGACATTGCAATCGGGAATGTGGTTGGATCAAATATTTTTAACATTTTTTGGATTCTCGGCGCTAGCGCCATTATCCGTCCGTTGCCATTTAATACCAGCTCCAACGGTGATATAGCAATGACAATATTCGCAAGTATTATATTATTTTTGGTGATGTTCGTGGGTAAAAAAAGAGTTATCGAAAGATGGCAAGGGGTATTTATGGTTACTGCGTATATAGGTTATATTGTGTTTTTAGTTTTAACCAAATAATCTATCCAGGGCGATAGGCACTCCTCCTTTGATTCTCCTCTGTCCCTTACCTCTGAATATAAGACTCAAGTCTGATTATTATCTGGAATGTTTTTTTAAAAAAATTAAAAGAAAAACATTTATATCATAAGTACAATATATATCCGCCACGTTAGCCAAAATATCTTAAAAACCCCGCCGAAGCGGGGTTTTGGTTCAAAATTAAATTAATCTAGGCTACCGGATCGGGTCCGCCTTTACTCCACGGGTTACAACGTATTACCCGCCAAGCAGTCTTAAGACCGCCACGGAGTATGCCATATTTTAGAATCGCTTGGGCGCCATATTCCGAGCAAGTTGGCTGAAAACGGCAGAAACCGTGTGGGAAAAAAAGTTTACCCAAAGGACCATGATCAAATGATAAGGTTCTTTGATAAACCCGGATGGCTAGAACAAAGAAGAAGCGGGGGAGCTGAATTATATCGCGAATTTTCATGCTTTTATTTGCTAATAATTAAACCGGCCTTTTTAAGCAACCACAATAATTCTTGCTCTAATTCTTGATAAGTTTTAGTCAAAACCCCACTGCCAGCTTTGGTGATTATAATAATATCCTGGCTTGGTTTAATTTTGGCTATATTAAGCCAAACCATCGCCCTTAATCGTCTTTTTAACAGGTTCCTAGTACTTGACTTTTTACTCACTTTGTTGCCAACTATAAAACAAAATCGGGGTTCATGCCGATTAGTCATTTTAAATTTGATAGTGAAGAGTTTACTAAAAGAGATTTTGCCCTGTTTGAAGGCCGAATCGATCTCTTTTTCTGCGCTTAAACGATAGGCCGAAGGAAGCATAAATTAGGAATGAAAAACTAAGAATCAGGAATTAAGAATATAACAAACTCTATCCTAAACTCTATATTCTAAATCCCCAACTTTGCTTTAGCGGGTGGCTTTAGCTGCCAGTGATTTGCGACCGCGCTGGCGTCGTTTTTTTAAGACCTTCTTGCCGGTTTTAGAAGCCATCCGGGCTCGCCAACCGTATTTTCTAACACGACGAATTTTACTAGGTTGATACGTTCTTTTAGTTGACATATTGTAGATTTAAATAAAATAAACTAATCCAAAACTACCACACAGGGAGGGGAATGTCAAATAAAAACTCCAAAAAACATTTTCCCCACTCCGTCCACATCCTATCAACAAAAAGCTAATATCTATAATTTACCCCCTCTTTCATTTGTGATAAAATGCAGGGACGCTAACAAAAACAAAAGGACACTATTATAAAATTTCTATGACCAACGAACAACTTTGGCAGGCTATTTTAGGTGAATTAGAATTAACTCTCTCTAGACCAAATTTTACTACTTGGTTTAAGAACACTTTTATTTATTCCATCACTGACGACCAAGCAATAGTTGGCGTCCCTAACACCTTTACTAAAACCTGGCTAGAAAAAAAATATCATCAAGACATTATCAAAATTTTAGAAAAACTCACTGAAAATAAAATCAAAAAAGTAATCTACCAAGTCGAAATTAATAAACCACAATCTCAGGAGCTCTTCAGCCAACCCACAGCCACGGCTGAAAACAAACCCAAAACCGAAGCCGAGAGCCTACCGAGCAATGAAAACGCTAAGCCAACCAAAAATATTGCCACCGAAGCCAGCAAGGCCGGGCTCAATCCTCGTTATATTTTAGAGACTTTTATTGTTGGTAAAACTAACGAACTAGCCCATGCTGCTGCCTTCGCCGCCATCAAAAATCCAGGCCAAACCTACAACCCGCTGTTTATCTACGGGGGGGTAGGTCTGGGCAAAACCCACTTGATGCAAGCAATCGGCCACGAAATTTTAAGAGCCAACCCACAAAAAAGAATTATTTATGTCACCTGTGAAAAATTTACTAATGATTTTATCAAGTCTATCCAAGGTGGATCGGTTGATAGTTTTAAAAAAAACTACCGCTCGCCTGATGTCTTGCTAGTCGACGATATCCAGTTCCTCGCCGGCAAAGAAGGCACCCAGGAAGAATTTTTCCATACTTTTAATGCCTTACACCAAGAAAATAAACAGATTGTTATTACTTCCGACCGACCACCAAAAGCTATCCCCGCTCTAGAGGAGCGTCTCATTTCCCGTTTCGAATGGGGCCTGATTGCGGATATCGGCCTGCCTGACCTAGAAATGCGGCTAGCTATTTTAGAATCCAAATGCAAAGAAAAAAACTATCATCTCGACCCGACTGTTTTGCAATATATTGCCACCAATATTTATAACAGTATCAGAGAATTAGAAGGCGCCCTAAATAAGATTTATGCTTTTGTTGAAATTAATAAAATGGAGCCAACTCTAGACAACGTTAAGAAAATTCTCTCGTCGCTCAACCCCTCTGGCCAGAAGAAAAAGTCCATCACCCCAAAAGATATCCTAAATATTATTTGTGATTTTTTTGATGTTTCTCTATCCGAATTAATCGGTCCCTGCCGAGAAAAAAAATTAGTCGGCCCACGACAAATCGCTATGTATTTAATGCGCAAAGATCTACAAGCTTCTTTCCCGGGCATTGGCCAAGAAATGGGCGGCCGTGACCACACTACGGCTATGCATGCTTGCAGTAAAGTTGGTAGAGATATTGAAAACGACGAAAGAGTAAGACAAGAAATCCACTTAATCAGACAACGTTTGTATCAGTAAGCTGTGAATGTCCTGTTGAGACCCTCGGTAAAAACCTCTCTGGTTACCAACAGCTTATTAATACCAAAAAACGATTAGCAAAACGAGCCCCTGGTTTATCCCCATTACCGTCACAACTACCTTAAGAGTTTACCAACAGCTGACTGACCAGAAACAGCTCTAAAATAGTTCTTTTCCCCCGCGTTAACACCCCTTATTACTATGTATTGTATTTAATTAATTAAATATATAATATAAAAATATGCGGTTCTCTTGTACACAGGAAAATTTTAATCAAGGGTTGACTGTGGTTAGCCACGTAGCAAGTAAAAATGTTAATTTACCAATTTTAAATAACGTTTTATTAAAAACCGAAGAGGGTGGTATCCGTTTGCTGGCGACCAATTTAGAAATTGGGATCAGTTGCTTTATCCGGGGGAAAGTCGAAGAACAGGGTGAGTTTACGATTCCAGCTCGAGTCTTAGCCGATTATATTAACCTCTTACCGTCACAAAAAATTGATGTCAGTTTAAAAGAAAATTATTTAGATATTAATTGCGATAATTATCAAACAAAAATCAAAGGCGAGCCGGCTTCAGAATTTCCATTAGTTCCTCAGATTAAGCGAGAGAAACCCCTAGTTGCCAAAGTTGGTGATCTAGTCAAGGCCTTACAGCAAGTAATTTTTGCTGTTTCTTTGTCTGAATCAAGGCCAGAATTAAGTGGCGTCCTTTTAGACTTTATTGTTGAAAAAGGCAAATTAATTATCGCCGCGACGGATAGCTACCGATTGGCTGAAAAAAATCTCAAGGTGGCTGGTCGTGAGGACGGGGTGAGAACCATTATCCCTGCGAACACCTTGCAAGAATTACAGCGTATTCTGGGCAGCGCCAGTAAAAATCAGCTACTGGCCGATAACGAAAGTAAGGCCGAGAACGTTGAAATTTATCTAGGTGAAAATCAAATACTATTCGTGTATAATAATATTGAGCTAGTCTCTCGGGTGATCGAAGGGCAATATCCCGACTACAGCCAGATTATCCCCCAGAATTATCAAACGCAGGTAGTTATTGGCACCGACGATTTGATCAAAGCAGTTAAGTCGTCTAGTCTGTTCGTTAAAACCGGGATCAATGACGTCTTGCTAGAGTTCAACCCGAGTAATGAAGTAGTGGTTTCTTCAGTGAACACTCAGCTGGGAGAGAACCAATCGGTCTTAACTGCTAATATTACTGGTCCTAAAAATAGTGCAGTTCTGAACTATCGCTATTTATTAGATGGTCTGCAAGCGCTGGGTACTCCAGAGGTGATCTTAGAAGTGATTGATAATAATACGCCGATTATTCTTAAACCAGTATTAACTTCGGCCGAGGCCGGTGTTGATCGAGATTATCTTTATTTAGTTATGCCTATTAAACAATAAAAATATAAAAGTCTATGGCCAAAAAAATTCTATTTTGTTCTTTGGTCTTAAGCCTCGGGCTAGTCTTGGGTGGCTGCCAAAATCTGGGCGAACAAATTACTCAGAAGCAATCGCCTGATGAGACTGGCCAAATCCAGTTGGTCGATGATGATTCTCGGGATGTTGACCAAACAGAACAAACAGTTGAAACGCCGGCGGTGCAACCAGGATCGGGAACTTACAAAATTAACCGGATTTTTTTCGGTAGCGCCAAACACGACCCACAGAAGCTTTATTGTAATGTTGTTTGGTGGGTAGATGTCCAGCCGAGCGCTGACAATACTACAGTTGATCCTTTGGCTAAAAATTTAGAAGTGCTATTACAAGGTCCGACCGAACGTTGGACTAAAGAAGGGTACTATAGCTTGATCCCGGTTGGTACAAAATTAAATTCTGTTCGTCTTGATGGTGATACTGTCTATGCTGATTTTTCTGGCGAGCTTAATCCCGCTGAAGATGGCTGTGCAGCTAATAAAATTAGATCACAGATTATTGAGACAGTTAAAAATACTGCTCGGGAACAGTTGGGTAAAGAAGTTAAAAGTGTGTTTATCACCGTCAACGGCCAAGACGTGAAGACTTTGAACCAGTAATTAGCAAGAACAAAAATTAAAATAGAGCGCTATTAGGTGCTCTATTTTATTGTTACTTCGATTTCTTCACTTCTGATGATGCCGCCGTTCTTTTTAAAAACCAGCGAATAAATTTTGTAGTTGCCTGGTGCTGGTGGGTTTAGCCAAGGAGTATTAATAATGGTCGCTCCAGGATTATCAAAGCGGTTGATTAGTTCTGACTTGCTGGTATTGATCGGGGTATAGATAAAATCAATCCGGTCGACTTTAGTAAAAGCGGTTAGTTTTACTTCTAGCGTGTAAGGGAATTGGTCAGTATTAATAGTGGTGTTACCACTTGGTTGTTGCCAGCTGATTTTGACTGGTGATTCGTCTAATAGTAGGTTTATTTCTATAGATTTTCCTTCGGAATTATCAATATCATCGAGAGATTTTACTCGGAGGTTGTGAAAACCACTACTGACATCATCGACAGTAGTATTAAGATTAAATGGCGAGGTAGGCACCGTTTTGATTAATTGGTCGTCCAGATAATATTCAACCCGGCTTACTCCGCGCGGTGCTGTTGTAGTAATATTAACAATTAATTGGTTGTTGGTAATAGTTGCCCCGTTTTCGGGTGCGATTATTTCTAGGCTAGGGAAATTGGCTGGTATATGTAGATCATCAAATTCCGTGGGTGGGGTCTCAGTGCTTTCGGCGATGCCTTTCCTCTGTACCCAGCTCCGGATAGCATCCTCCCAATTGGGATATTGAGGATCAGCGAAGGGGTCGGTTGGCGGGGGACCAGTTGGGTCATTCTTATCAACGTAATACAAGATGCAGTGATTTTGAGAAAAAGTTTTTTCAACGACAAAACTGGCGGGAGTATATTCGGTGGCTAATTTACCTGAAGCCCGGTCGATTCTCGTGGGGATGGCACCGGCGATCTGGCCACGTAAGATTGGTTTTTCAGTTGTGTTTTCTGGCGGTGGATTAAAATTTTCCACTGGCTTGTCTTGGAGAACCGTTTGCATAAATTTATTCCAGATTGGTGCCGCGACAACACTACCATCGGCCCCGCGTTTCATTTCATCGTTGTTGCTGTTACCAACCCAGACACCAGCCGCCAGTGATGGTGTAAAACCCATGGTCCAGGCATCGCGGAAATCATTGGTGGTGCCGGTTTTAGCCGCGACTGGCCGGTTAGGCAGGGTTAAATAATTTTTTTCTCCGAAGATGAATGCTCTGGCGGTATTATCGCTGATGACTGAGACTGTTTGACGAGCAGTCTCTGGATCGAGCACCTTCTTTTCTGTCGGTTTAAGCTCAAATAGAATTTGTCCTTGAGGGTCTTCAACTTTAAGGATGACCGCTGGAGGATGGTAGACGCCTTCTTGGGCTAGAGTAGCATAAGCGGCGGTGTGCTCCAAAAGTTTAACTTCCCCACCACCCAAGACTAGCGATAGACCAAAACGACTGCGGTCTTGAAAGGTGCTATAACCCATCTTCTCCGCTAAGTCCAAGACGCTGTCTACCCCACTGAGATATAAAGTTTTGACTGCTGGTATATTTAATGATCCAGCCAAAGCTTGGCGCATGGTGATTGGGCCGTATTCTTTGAGGTTATAATTATGAGGGATATAGTCTGGGCCACTGTCAGTTTTAAAAACCGTTTCGACATCATAGAGAATCGTATCTGGGGTAAAACCTTTTTTAAAAGCTTCAGTATAGGCGATTGGTTTAAATGATGAGCCGGGCTGGCGTGGTCGTAAGGCAACGTTTACTTGGCCATCTATTTCTTCGTTATAAAAATCAGCTGAGCCGACCATGGCCAAAACCTGGCCAGTGGGGGCATCAATTGCCACTAGAGCGGCGTTACCAGCCTGGTAGCTGTTTAAATTGCGATCATGATATTCAGCGATTGCTTCCTCGGCCGCTTTTTGGTAATCAATGTTCAAGGTGGTGGTAACTTTTAGGCCGCCTTCTTCAACGTAGCGTTCACCAAATTGATCGGCCAATAACTCGCGAACATAGGTGACAAAATGGGGCGCCTGCATCGATTCACTTTGCGGTTTAAATTCTATTTTTTCCGCTTTGGCGGTTGCTGCTTGGTCGTCGGTGATATAGCCCAGCTTGGTCATCTCATCTAAGATATATTGTTGGCGAACGAGTAATTCGTCAACGTGGTTGCCATAAGGCGAAAAATAAGTTGGGCGTTGAGGGATGGCGGCTAGAATAGCTGCCTGGGCTAGAGTTAGGTCTTTAGCTGATTTGCCAAAAAAAGTCTGGGAGGCTGCTTCAATGCCATAAAGCACGGAGCCGTAGGGGATTTCGTTAAAGTAGAGCTGGAGGATCTCATCCTTGGAGAATTTTTGTTCGATGCGATAGGCTAAGATAACTTCTTTGATTTTACGGGTGTAGGTTTTTTGCGGTGTTAGGATGGCGTTTTTGACGAATTGTTGGGTAATCGTTGAGCCGCCTTGAGCTTTGCCAGAGCGCAGGACGTTGACGATGGCTGAGCGGATCATTCCGGTGATGCTGAAACCGCTATGTTCGTAGAACTTACGATCCTCGGTGGTGATCGTTGACCACTTTATATATTCTGGCAGTTCGCTAAGAGTAATTAATCTACGGTTAACGTTGCCGTGAATTTGGTAAAGGATATTTGTGCCCTCGCGATCGTAGATTGTGGTGCTTTGCTCGAGGTTGCGTTCCATTAGTCGATTAGGATCTGGCAATTCTTTGGTAGTCCAAGCGAACATCGCCAAAACAAAAATTGACCCAAAAAGAGCTAAAACCACACCCAAACTAAAAAGATATTTGAGGATGGTTTTAATCCGCTCCCCACGATCGGGGTGACGGAAACTTAGATTTTTGGCCGAAGATGGTTTGCGCTGGAAGAATGATCGCCGTTTTGTCTTAAAATCGCGGCCCGATTTGATTCTTTGAGTTAGTGACATAAACTTAACCCTATTATAATGAATTGTGATAAAAAAAGATAGTTGGGCCAAACAAAAAGAAAGCCCGTTTGTAGCTTCCTTTTTGAGTGGATTTTAATTCTATTCTTCGTCCTCTTCAGTGTTTAGGTCAGTGGCCGAGTCTAAATCATCATCGGCCTCTGATTTTTCCTCATCATTGATGTCTTCGTCCATAGAAGAACCATCATCCTGAGAGTCATCATCATAGCTAAAAGTCATAGGTTTAGCTTATTTTTTAATAAAATCACCGCAGTTAAGGGTGATATTTAGTAATGATAGCAGATTATTCAAATTAAGTCAAGAGGTAAATGCTATTAAAATGTTATTTATAGAGTGATATCCTGGGTGGCGCAGATTGCTGTTGCCAGGGCATCAGCGGCGTCGTCGGGGCTGGGAATATTTTTTAAATTGAGCAAAATTTTGACCATTTTTTGGATCTGGCTTTTCTCGGCTCGGCCGTAGGATGTAACCGCTTGTTTAATCTGGAGCGGTGTATATTCGACGATCGGGATATTAGCTTGAATGGAGGTTAATAGAATTACCCCTCTAGCCTGACCAACCATCAGGGCTGTTTTAACATTTTTGCAGAAAAAGAGTTCTTCGATGGCGATTTTGTTAGGTTGATATTTTTTAATTAAGGCTTTGAGCTCTCGGTGGATTATATTTAGTCGGTCAGCGAAATTTGTCTTGGCTGGAGTTTTGATAACACCAAAAGTAATTAGCGATAGTTGGTTACCTTGTTTGCTAATCAGACCGTAGCCAGTTGAGGCGACGCCGGGATCAATACCCAAGATGATCATTGGTTTATTTGATTTTATTTAACTTGCCAGAAGCAAAGATAAACTCGTAGTCACCAGCCGGGCAGTTAGCCGCCGTGTTTTTAATCTGGTATTTTAGGATACTATTATCTAAGTAGGTGACAATAATGTCGTCGATTGGTTCGATATTTATTTTAGTTGTTGTGGGGTCGACGGCTGTACAAGGCAGAGGGACGTTGGCGGTTTTGTTTTGATTGAAGAAGGTGAAATAACCAGGTTCTTCTCCCATCAGATCCCAGGTAGATTGGCTGACCACAGTGTTCTCGTCGGCCGAGAAGGTGATGGTTGGGTTACAACCGCCAGTGATTATGGTCTTACCAGTGGTAGATGATACTAGCCCAGCGCCGCAACCTTCGAAGACGCTGTTGTTATAGGCGAGATAATTTTTTTTAGGGCTGAAAACCAGCTTTTGTTTTTTACCGTCGGTGGTTAAGACCGAAAAAACCTCAGCATTAAGAGCTAAAACTTTATTACCTTCGGCGTTACGGCCACGAAAGGATAGTCTTTTAAAAGTGATGGTGCCCTTAGTTTGATTGTTATAAATACCGTCTTGATAAACATCAATAATATCTTTTTCTGAGAGGCATTTATCAAATGGACTATTGAGATTATATTTTTTATTGATCGTCGGACATTGGTCAGATTCTACAAGTTTTGACCAGTAGACCTTGTTGACATCTTTTTGGTAGATAGCGACGACGTTCTGGCTGTAGGTTATTTTATAAGTATTGGGTGCGGTTTCTCCCGAGGCGGCTTCTTGGTAAGGCTCAACTTTGGTAATTTCGCCCCAGTCTTTAGGTTTGGGGATTGATTTTTCATCCAGCATAATAAACTCGGTCTTTGGTTCGGGGACGGCGGCGGGTGTGTTTTCAAGAGTGGCTATTTGTTTTTCGAGTTTGCTAACTATTTGTTGATAGCTACTTTTAACCGTATTGATGTTTTCTCGTTTGGTATTGTCTTGTAAGTTAAAGTATTGAACTAAACAGTAGGCTCCGCCGCCGATGATCAGCGCTGTGGCACTGGCGGTTATAACCATTAACCAAGTCTTGGTTATTTTGGATTTGGCTTTCCTGGGCATTTTGTTTATATTTTTTAAATTTAGTTATCAGACCGCCATGTTGCTCCAGAAGTTTTGGACATCTTCGTTATCATCCAAATCTTCATAGATTTTTTCTAACGCTGGCCGCAGTTTATCGTCGACGGATAGCGTTTCTTTAGCCTTATAGCCAATCTCGCTGTCCATAATAGTTAGTCGATTGTTCTCCAGCTCCGCCTTAACTTTTTGAACCTCAGTTGGTTTGGTATAAACCCAAATAGTGTCGTCATCGAGCCATTCAAAGTCTTCGGCGCCAGCGTCAATCGTTATTAATTCAGTTTCCTCTTTGTTTTTATCAGTTGGTTTGGTGGCTTTTATTCCACCAACCTTATCGAACATCCAAGAAACACTATTGGTGTTGCCTAGGTTGCCGTTATTCTCAGAAAAAATATGTTTAATTTCGGAAGCGGCGCGGTTACGATTATCAGTAACCACATCAACAATAAAAGCGCTGCCGCTTGGACCAAAACATTCATAAGTTAGCTCTTCTAGCGCTTGCCCAGCTAATTCGCCAGTGCCGCGTTTGATCGCCTTTTCAATATTATCCTTGGGCATATTGACCGCCCGCGCCTGATCCATAGCGAGCCGGAGTTTAAAATTCATATCAGGATTGCCGCCGCCTTCTTTGGCCGCTAAGGTAACTACTTTAGCTAGGCGGGCAAAGGTGTTGGCCTTTTTGGCATCAGTTGCGCCTTTTTGGCGTTTGATTTGGGCCCATTTACTATGTCCAGACATAAATTGATTTGAAAGTTAAAATTCGAGTTTTTATATTTGTTATCTAATTTTAGCAGAAGCAGGACCAAAAATCAATTTATTAATTATCCTTTACTTTTATTTATAAAGATGTTAGTTTCTAGGCACACATTTTTTCAGGAGGGCGCCGTTTTGGCAAAAAAAAGAGTTTTCAGCAAAGAGTCGGCAGCAGCATTCGGCGCTGCTTCCCAGGCAGTTTATCTATGCCTGGCGGATGCCAAGGGTCTGGTTTTTATCTCGGGTCAATTACCGATTCACCCCGAGACCGGCCAGATTCCCGATGGGATCAAAGCTCAGACTGAGCGGGCCTTGTGCAACGTCGAAGCCGTGCTCCGCGCTGCAGGCACGAACTTCTCCCGGGTGATGGAAATCACCGTGTTCCTGGCCAGTCTCCAGCTGGTTGAGGAATTTGAGGAAGTTTATCGAAGTTTCCTGGCTGGTTGGGGTGTTGATGGGGAGCGCGTTGCTTTCCCAGCTCGAACCATGGTCAAGGGCCTGCCCGCCGACGACCGGGCGCTGCTGATGATCAAAGCCACTGCTTACGTCAAGTAAGCGTTATTTTTCTCTCTAGACGAGCCCGGTCTCGTCTTTTTTCTTTACAATTATTTTGGGGTATGTTAGGGTTGAAATTGGTTGAAGTTAGGTACTAAAAATAATCCCAAGCTTCATGCTAGAAACAAAAATCAAAAAAGGACTAGTGAATTTTAATTCGCAGTCTCTCAAGAGCAAGATTGTTAAGATTAGTAAGTTGTCTTTACCTGATTTTGTCACTCACCGGCCAGATTTAAATCAATTACAGCAGATTGCTCGTCGTTATAATCGTTTTTCTAAGATAGTTTTGATTGCCAACGGCGGTTCGCGTAATACCGCCTTGGCTTTTTACCAAAGTTTAGCTCTGGAGCGAAACAGTAAGGAGCTATTTTTTGTTTCCTCGGGCCAGCCAGACTATTTAACTGCGGTCAAAAAACAATGCCCGCCACGTCAGACTCTAGTTTTAGTTATCTCAGAGTCGGGGACCAATATTAACAACATTGAGCCCTATTTGGCTTTTATTAATTATCCTACTCTGGTGATTACTGAAAACTCCAAGGGGGTTATTTATCAGATTGCCCAGAAGCGTCATTTACAAATTGTTAAACATCCAGTGATGTCCGGGCGGTTCTCGGGTCGGACAAGCTGCGCTTTGTTGCCGGCGGCTTTGACGGGTTTAGATATTAAGAAAATCAATCAAGGAGCGGTGAGCGGTTATAAAAAACATCAACGTTCAGCTCTTGGATTGGCTAGCTATCTATATCTGTTATATCAAAAGCAGTATCAAGAAATCTTTGTCTCCGTTTATTCTAGTTATATTACTGGTTTTTTGCCGTTGTTGGTTCAGCTGATCCATGAAAGCACGGGCAAGGCTGGTAGGGGTTTTACTATCTTTGGTGATGGTGCGCCCGAATCTCACCATCATACCAACCAACGTTTTTTTGGCGGCCAGCAGAATGTGATTGGGTTGTTTATTCTGCAGGACGATTATTTATCAGGTGATAATCTAAAAATTAAAGTGCCAACGGATTTTAAAAAAATTGATTATCGAGGTGGTAAACTAGGTGATCTAAATGGTTTATTTTATAAGAAGGGTTTGCTGTTTGATTTTCTGGGTGTTCAGGCCCACGCTGATAAGAAAAATTTGCCTTACGCTATTATTAGAATCAAAAAATGGGATGAGCAGACTGCCGGTGAGTTTTTGGCTTTTATCCAATTGGTGACTTATTATCTGTGTTTATTGCTGGGAGTTAATCCTTTTGACCAGCCAGAAGTAGAATATGCTAAACAAGTCGGTTGGGAACTAAGAAAACGCTATGGTCGATAATGGTTTAAAAAATTATTTGCACGTTGAGAAGCCCTGGGGCAGTTTTGACCAATATACTTTGAATGAGGCGACGACAGTCAAAATTCTCACTATTAAGACTGGCCAGCGATTAAGTTTGCAGTCGCACACTCAGCGGACGGAATTGTGGATTGCCCTTGATGTCGGTTTGGTAGTGATGGTTAACGACCAAGAGATTAAACTCCAAGTTGGTGAAAAAATTTTTATTCCAGTCGGTAGCAGCCATCGAGCCACTTTTCTGGGTCAGGGGCAGGGCCGCATTTTAGAAATTAGTTTTGGTCATTTTGATGAAATGGATATTACTCGTTATCAAGACGATTATCAACGTAACTAGACTTTTTTTGAAAATCCACTAAGTTGATTCTCCCACCCATGCTTGGGGAGAAAATTAGTGGATTTTTATTTGGTGTAAATTCTCATTAGCAGTACAATATAAGTAGGTGTTGCTTACAAGGAGGGTGCCAAAATGGATAGGCAGGTGGACTTCTACCGAGCGGATTCTTTCCCATTTGCCTTCTGTGATGGCAAGCGGGAACGCGGGGTTTTCCTCGCCGCGGACACTGACTACCGGATTGGTGATCTAGTGCGGATCGCTGGTGATGATTTTTCTATCACCGGCGTCGTGATTGGGCTAGGTGGCTTCAGTCAGTCGGGTGTTCTTATCAATGGCGTTTGGCTGAAGGTCAATCACTTCGCTTTGCGCCAAGCTGAGCTCGAAGCGGCTTTTGGCCCGACGCTAGCGGCTAGTCACGCCCGAATCAAGTACGGCCTGCTCTTAGTTCGTTACTTGGTTGGGCTCTGGCTAATTCGCCGTTGTCGCTAAGTCACCCGCGGGTGACTTTTTTATTTGGTTGACATTCTTTAATACTAGTAGTAATTTAAGGTATTAATCTTCACATAGGAGGATGAAGAATGCCGGATGCTGGTTGGGAACAAACGGGGATCAAAATCTGGTTAGAGGGATCGTTCCCGTTCGTGTTCGATGATGGCCAGGGGGTACAGGGTGTCTTCTTTGCCACACTGACGCCGTATTGCGGCGAAATAGGCCATGACGTTGAGGTCCATGTACCGATTCTGGTTCAGAACGTTGAACTATCGGGTGGATCGGCGTCAGTTGTCGCGGAAAGTGAGCAAGGGTTGACAGCACTTGGATCACTGATCGTCAGCGGGGTCCTATTTGATCTCGATCATAAGACCAAAGATGGCCGACAGCTCCCCGGGATTTGGGTTGATTTAGGTGCAAACTTCCCTGAGCACGAGCGGACTCTAGTTGCCTTCTTCGGGCCAGTCAGACATCTACGACGCGATCTCCACTAAGCTCAAAACGCGCGGTGGAGTTTTTTTATTTTTCCGCTATAATAGAGGCATGAAAATGATCCATAAGATTGAGAATTTTTTTGAGGAAAGCCATTATATTTGGTATTTTTTTATTTTTATTTTAGCTTTTTTTGTTTTTGGTTTTTTACAGTCGGCGCCCAGGTTTATGGATCCCGACTCGTTCTATCATGCCAAGATGGCAGTGCTATTGCGCGACCAGGGAGTAGTAACCAATTTCCCGTGGTTACCCTGGACAGTTCTAAATGATTATTATATTGACCAGCATTTTTTGTATCATGTTTTTTTGTTGCCCTTTGTCACTGTTCTCAACCCGTTGGTTGGTATTAAGTTGGCCACGGCGGTTTTTGCTGCTTTATTTTTGGTAACTTTCTACTGGTTTTTAAAGAAAAATCAAGTTAATTGGGCTTTGATTTTTACTTTATTTTTGTTTCTGACTAAGCCGTTGGTTTTTCGAATTAATCTAGCTAAGGTGCCGGCTTTGTCGCTGATTTTTCTCTTAATCGGGTTTTATTTTATTGTTCATAAACGCTATTGGTTCCTTTTTTTGTTTTCCTTTTTTTATGTTTATCTTTATGGCGGTTGGCCACTGATTTTGGTAGTTTTATTCTTTTACCTTTTGGTTTCGGTGGTGGCTGACTACTTGGCTGGCCGCCAGGAGCATCGACGGCAATTAGACAGTCACTATTATTTATTAATGATCAAGAAACCCTTGTTTGATTTTTACCTGCTTTTGTCAGTTATCTTTAATCGCGCTTACCTCAAGTTAGTGGGTTCTTGCTTATCGGGTTTAGCCGTTGGTCTTATCTTTAATCCTTATTTTCCCAAAAATTTTAGGTTTTATTGGTACCAGTTGGTCCAGATCGGTGTTATTAATTTTCGCGATAAGGTTCGGGTGGGGATGGAGTGGCTACCCTATAGCTTTCAGTCGCTTTTGCTTGATAATTGTTTATTACTAATTTTATTATTAGTAGCGATGGCTCTTTTTGTTATTAATATCAAGAAACAAAGCCGTTTAGTTTGGGTGTCTTTTTTGTTGTCGCTATTTTTTCTGATTATTACTTTTAAGTCGCAACGCTATATTGAATACTTTATTCCTTTTGCTGTTATTTATTGTGCTTTGGTTGTTAGCCCGTATTTGTCCTCGCACCGGTTAAGACAGTATTCTAACTGGTGGCAGAATCTTGGTGCCAAAAAAACCGCTCTAGCTGTCAGTTTGGGTATATTTTGGTTTATGGCTATTGTGATGCTGGCGAGTAAAGACTTAGGTAACGTTTGGTATCTCTATCAAAATAGCGGCATTCCACTAAGAACGATGGAACAAAGTAGCCAGTGGTTAGCTAATAATGTTTCACCGGGGGAAATAATTTTTCATAGTGATTGGGATGAGTTTCCACTTCTCTTTTATTACAATAGCAATAATAATTATATCGCCGGCCTAGATCCGACTTTTATGTATAGCGCCGACCCGAAGCTCTATAAACTATTTGAAGCTATCACCGTTGGTAATTTAAAAACTGGTTTAGCAACCATAATCCAAAATGATTTTAAAGCTAGTTATGTTTTAGTTAATAAGACCGACCACCAAAGTTTAAAAATGACTTTTGAGTCGGCTAATCATTTTGAACCGATGTATGAAGATGATGAAGCCAAAATTTATCAGATCAGTCTTTGATAAATTAGTTCAACCTAGTTCTCGGCTGTTTTTATGGGGGCTGGTTTTAGCTGTTTTATATTTCTCATTTTATTTGGTCAAAATTGTTTTATTAAAGAACGACCAAAATAATTATCCGCCGAATAGTAGCTGGGCGGTGGCGGTTTTTGCCGGGTTGGTTGTTGTTTTATTAATAGTTTATTATTGGTCATCCAGAGTATTTTTGGAATATCCGAAACTGAAGCTGATTTTGTTTTTTTCAGCAGTGTTTAGCGTAATTCTGCTGTTTATCCAACCCTTTTGTTCGGCTGATCTTTTTCACTACATTTTATACCCCAAGATCGTCTTAGTTTATCACCATAACCCTTATATTACGCCATTGATTGACTACTCTGGAGATATTCTGTTTCGGCTCGGTAGTCCGATTAAGATGTGGCTTAATAGTCCCTTAGTTTATGGTCCAGTTTGGTTGCTGCTGTCGATAGTCTTCACTTTCTGGTCTCTGAGTAGTGTTGGTTTGGCCCTGTTTAGTTTTAAACTAATGGCCACCATTTTCTTTTTTGGGTGTTTATTATTGGTTTATAAAATATTAGATCATATTGGTAGTCGGAATAAAAATTTGGCCGTGGCCTTATTTGCTTGGTCGCCGTTGATTTTAATTGAGTCGGTTAACAATGGCCATAATGATATCGTGATGCTTTTTTTCTTGTTGCTGGCGTTCTTTTGTTTAGTCAAAGAAAAGTATTTTTGGGTGTTGCCTATTATAATATTGTCTATCCTCATTAAGTATGTCCCGATTATTTTGGCACCGTTTATATTTTTATATTTATGGCGTCGTTGTCAGCGTGACCAGAAGCGGATACTAATTTGGTCAGTATTCTTTTCTTTATCACTGTTTGTTTTGTTTTATTTACCATTCTGGCATGGCTGGTCGACGCTCCATGGTGCCATCTTTATGTCAGTTGAGTACAATCTGAAGGGCTTATCAATCTTGGGCTATATTATTCAGCCATTTTATGAATGGTTAAAAATGGACTTATTCTTCTCAGGGTTGGGTCCGCTAGGTTTTATTAGTTTAATTTGTCGTTTGGTTTTTGCTTATTTTTACTTCTATTTGCTCTTTAAAGTTCGTCCAAATAATATTAATGATTTATTAAAGCTTTGTTGCTGGGTCGTTGGCTTGGTTTTTTTGACTATCACTTTTTATTTACAGCCATGGTATTTTGTCGTACCATTAGGTCTGATGGTCTTAGTTGACTCTTGGCCCAAACGCTGGTTTATCTTGATTAATCTGTTTGCTTTCCTGATTTATTTTTTCTTTGTCTTCGAACTATTCTTTGTTTTTTGTCTGTTTTTTGTCTTAGATCTTTATTTTAATTGGTTTTTAATCAAAGAAATTAGACGAATAAAAAATGTTATCCTGGTTAAAAAATAAAAAAGAACGGTTGATTATTAGTTTGATTATACTAGCTGTTGTTTTGGTCTCAATAGCGCCTCTATTATATGGCTATTTTATTGCTGGTCCTCAAGATCATTTTTTGGGCGCGCCGTATCAGCTGGCTGCTGATTATCCGGTCTATTTGTCAATGATTGAGCAGGGCCGTCAGGGTAATTTGGTGATGAAGAATCTATATACTCCTGAGCTACAAAATCCGTCATTAATATCGCCTTTGTGGCTACTGCTGGGTTTGGTTGGCCGGGTGACTAATTGGTCGAATGTTTTTCTTTTTCATTTGGCCCGAGTTATTGCTGCTATCTTTTTTTTGTATTTCCTTTATTTTTTTGTTAGTTGTTTTTTTCAGAAGTTTCAATCTCGGTTGATGGTTTTTGTTTTATTAATATTCAGCTCAGGTTTAGGCTCGTTTTTTTTACCAGGAGAGAACGTCTGGGATGTCTCGGTTATATTTTTAAAAACGCCGACTGATTTTTGGGTTTCTGAGTCCAATACGTTTTTGACGATTTATCACTCGGCTCTGTTTATTCTATCGCAGCTTTTAGTGGTGACTATTTTTTATCTATTTATTAATCGGTTGAGCAATCGTCGGATATTAGTTTTGGTTTTGTTATCTTTAATTTTGGGAATTTTCCACCCTTACGATTTAGTTACCATTTACGCAGTCCTTTTTGTTTATTTGGTTTTCAATTTTGCTACTGATAATAAAGAATGGCACAAAATTAAAGCTTATTTGCCGATGGTTTTTGTTTCCAGTCTAGCCCTGGTTTATTATTATGTTATCACCAAATCAGAGATAGCCATTGGTGGTTGGTCAACTCAAAATTATAATATTTCGCCGCCATTGTTTGCTTATATTACTGGTTATGGTCTGGTATTATTTTTGGCCATTCTAGGCACTTTTTGGGTGATTAGGGGAAAGAAGGATCAATTTTATTTTTTGGTGATTTGGTTTTTGACGTCGGCTTTTTTATTGTATGCCCCAATCGCTTTCCAACGTCGGTTGAGTAGTGGCTTACATATACCCCTGGCTCTTTTAGCCGGGTTAGCTATCGAAAAAATTTGGCTCGAGACCAAACACCATTTTGTGTGGCGTTCGGTCTTAGCTTGGATTTTTATCCCGCTATTATTTTTGTCTAATATCGCCGTTATCAATCAGGATATTCATAACTATAATCAAAGAGATTATCCTTATTTTTTTCCTCAAGAATATTATCAAAGCTTTTTATGGCTTAAAGATAACGTTGATCCAGCCGAGGTGACTCTGGCGTCGCCATCGATTGGTAATTTGATTCCAGCTTTCGCCGGTCGGACTGTTTATGCTGGCCATGGTCACCAAACGGTTACGTATGCAGCTAAGATTCAGGAGCTAAGTAGCCAACTGATGGTCAGTAATACTAGCGACCAGGAACGGTTTGGGTTTTTTAAAAAATACCAAATTGAGTATTTTTGGTATTCGGATCGGGAGAAAATGATTAGCCAGTTTGATCCAGCTGCCGCGAGTTATTTAGAACAAATTTATAGCAACTCCCAGGTAGAAATTTATCGAGTTAAAGATACTTATTCGCCAGCCGGCTGTGGTTGTCAGAAGTATTAGGGTAGCGTAATGGTTTGGATTATCTCTTTTTGATCAATCATATTTTTAACCCCGCGCCAGTCGCTGATTTCTAGACCGCCGCTGATTTTGACTAGGTTGATAGTTATTTGATCGGCGGTTTTTTGTATTTGCTCTGGTAGAACCAGTGAGTAGTCAAAACTAATTAGCTCATCAGGTTTTAATTCGTTGGCTTGATATAGGCCATAAGCAAAAGGCAAAAAACGAGAGTAAATTGTTTGGTCGTTAGAATCTTTGATTACTAACTCTAATTCGTAGTTGTCATCAATCATCTGGCTAGTTTGAAATTGACAAGAAATCGGTAGTCGATAGTCAATAGCTGATGGCTGATAACAAGTAAAGATGTCAGCTGGCGGTTGGCTCTCAGTGATTGTGTAAAGCTGCTGTTGGTCGCTAGGATAGTTTTTTTGCCAAAGGCTGATTAGGTCTTCAGTTTTGACCAAACCGAAGTCACCTTGATTGATGGTTTGTCTTAGACGGGCCGCGCCATCAGAATAGAATGGTTGGTAAAAAGCGACAAAATTAAATTGGAGGTCATAGGTGATGAAGTCAGCGGAGTCGATTAATAAATATTCAGTATCAGCTGGCAGTTGATAGTCCAAGTTAGAATATTGGTGTTTGCCAATAAAAGCGTAGTGTAGGCTATAAAGCGTTGGTCGCGAAGAAAGAGGGGGCAAAAATTCGTAGGTAGCGGCGATAGCAGCCTGGGGCGGGATTTGATTTAGGAACTCTTGTTTAATCGGTTTAAGATTAATAGCGTCAGCTTGTTCGATTCTAATACCTAATCCCCAAGCATTATAAATATTAGTAACTAGCCAAAGGATGATAATTAGTTGGCGATGCTTGTGATATTTGGTCAGAATTAGCTTTAGACTATAGACCGTGGCAATAAATAAGGGAATAACAAATAGGGCACCATAGTGAGTCTGGAAAACCAGAGCCCCGCCGCCTGGTCCGCCAATGGTCATCTGAGCTAGATTCCCTAGCAGTAATATCAGGTAGTGGGGGTTGAGTAGTGGCAGGAAGAGAAAGGGTGTGAGAAAACCCAAGACCATTTCTAAGTTGGCATAGGTCGATAGGTGGCTTAGAAGTAATAGTGGGTGAGAAAAAATATTTTTTATTATTTCTGGTATGGAGTTGCCTAGCCAGCCGTAATAAAATAAAAATTTATAATTACCAGCTGGGTTAAGGCTGGCGATAATTTTTAATGAGGCCCAGAACCAGAATATGCTTAGAGCCACTAGGGTAGTAACCCAGGACCAGAGAATTCTTTGTTGGTGTTTATGACAATCAACGATAATAAACAGCGCTAGACAAAAAATATACAGCGACACATCCTCGCGGGTCATTAAAGCCAGGATGATGAAAGTGACAAAAGGATAAAACTGGCGTTTTTGGTAAAAGTAATAAGCGAAGAAGAGTAAAAAAACAGCCAAAGGTACAAGGTGAAACTCATAGAGATTGATATTGTGGATGAAGGGATTGAATAAATAGGCAAAAGGCAAGAGCAAATAATACTCGGGTTTGGCAAAAACACTTTTGGCAATTAGGTAGAGTGGCCAGGCCGCTAGGGCTAAAAAAATGGTTTGGAGAATCAAAAGAGTAATGGGCGATTGATAGATTAGATAAAAAGGTAAGAGCAGCAGTACTATGGGATTAAAATGATCAGCTAGATATGATGGTTCGTGGATTGAAGCGGCTAAGAGCTGACCGTGGGCGCTATTATAAAAGACCTGGTTGATGATGGCCAGATCGAGAGCGTTATAGCCGAAGTTAGAGTACTTATAGATGCAGATTGAGCTAAAGATAATAATATAAAGGCCAATTATCAACCAGAGCAGTAGCCAATGGTGTTTTTTAAATATTGACATAATTTTTAGTTTATCTTACACTTTCCTTTGCTATATTATAGAATATCAATTGAAAAATAGCTAAGACTTTGCTAGAATACCGGTACCTGTTTTTTAAAAGAATCGAAGGTAGTAAGCGGGTGTCGTATAAAGGTTATTATGTATCCTTGCCAAGGATAAGACGGCGGTTCGATTCCGCTCACCCGCTTAGTGCCTTTGATTAATAATAATGTTACCTTTAAGCCCAGGTGGTGAAACTGGTATACACGAGGGACTTAAAATCCCTTGCCCTTACGGGCGTGAGGGTTCGATTCCCTCCCTGGGCATTTGAAATTTAGGCAAGCTGGGAGTAACGCCGACTTAGTTAGTCAAGGGTTCCCACCCTACGGGTGGTCCTCCGAAGGGGGAGATTCCCTCCCTGGGCATTTGAAATTTAGGCAAGCTGGGAGTAACGCCGACTTAGTTAGTCAAGGGTTCCCACCCTACGGGTGGTCCCCCGAAGGTGGAGATTCCCTCCCTGGGCACCATTAATGAACAGAAAATAAGCTTCTGTTTTTTTGTTTAGTTCTGTTGTATAATATCTTCAAAATAAAAAATTAAATAATATGCCAGCAGAGGATAACAAAGTAAGAAAACAAAAAAGCAACAAAGTAACTGGTTTAGCTAATGGACGGAGGAAGAGTAAAATTTCACCGGTTCTAGTTAAAACAAAAATTAAGACAAAGCCGTCGGTAAAAACTAGACTAGTTCAGCCAGCGCCTGTCGCGCTAGTCACTCTTAATAAATCTAGTTTATCTAATATCTCTACCCGATTGGACAAGAAAAAAATTACTATTTATCACTGGCCAGTGGTGGTGGCTTTTGTCGCTTTTGTTTTTGTGATTACTAGTTTGGTTATATCCATTAGTTTAAGTAACAGTCAACAGTTGACTGGTACAAAATTGATTATTGAGGAAACCGCGTCTCTAGACACAGGAATATTGACCGTGGTCGCTGATTGTCAGAGTGATAGTGGTTGTGGACCTAAATATAAATTATGGTCACCAGATTTTAAAAATTTTGTACCATTAGTTGGTGATATTAGTGATCAAGATAATGGTCTATTGATAAGAGTGGTTGGCCAGATTGTAGAGTTACCAGCGGTTGAGTATGATCCAGCCAGCTATCGTGGGTCGACTCAGGCTTGGCAAGTGACGAGCTATCAAGTTTTAGATAAAATTTCCTATCGTGATTTTCTGGTTCAGAAATCACGTGAGTATACTAATAAGAATTATCTGTGTTTTTTAATGCCCGGTCGTCAGGGTTCTTTTAGCCAAGGTATGCAGACGATTTTTGGTTGGGCGTTAGTTGATAATCAACCGATTCTTAAAGTTAGAATGACCGATATTTATAGCGTAGATGATCCGCAGCCTTATTATGAGCTTTGGTATGATGGTAATAGCGGCGAGTTGGTTAAGGAAATTTTTAGTCCAGTTGATGGTAATTTTTGTAACTAGCAGCAAGAGCATTGTTTCTCACAAACAGCCGTTAATTAATGGTTGTTTTTTGTTTTTAAAAAAAAGCGGACAAATGTCCGCCAGGGCGAGTCGGCTGAGGTTGCTTTACCAAGTGACCAGAGTGATCCCAATAATGGGCAGGCGATGATCGCTCGGGTTGTGGTCGATTAGCTCGGGCAGCCAAACTGTTGGTGTCAGTTGTTCTGGCCAAACCGAGCGAGATTGCACCGGCGGCAGCTCTAGCGGTCTGATATAATGGACCACGTGGTTCCGTCGGATTGGCAGCCTACCAGTGATAGACTGCAGGGTCATCAAGTATAGTTGGTCGGCCAATTGGCTGGTTGGTCCGCCTGGTTGGATTTCCTCCCAGAAGAGAGTCTCCAATATATCACCCGTTCGGACCTCAACAGTTTGCGGCCCAGCCGAGCTTTCGCTGGCCCAGGTGACTAGCCCAATCAAAACCACGACGAGCACAATCAGTAGTCTCTTCACGGCACCCTCCTGCAGTTGCGGTTATTTTTAATATAACATTTTCTAAGTTTAGTTAAAGTAAAATGTCAAGAAAATCCTTGTTTTTTTAATCCAGACAGACTAAACTAATAGGGAAGTATGCCTAGAAAAAAACAAACAATAATCAAGCCGGCCGTCGCTGATGACGGTCTGGAGCGAGTTACTAGTCCCGAGGAAAAGAATGAGGAGAGAGTTTTTGATTTAATTCTTCGGCCTCAGAATTTAGGTGAATATATTGGTCAGGAGAAGGTCAAAAAGAATCTAGAGATTTTTATGGCCGCGGCGCGGCAGCGCGGCGAGCCGATTGAGCATGTTTTACTCTACGGCCCGCCAGGACTGGGCAAAACTACCCTGGCGCATATTATTGCTAAAGAGATGGGCGTGAGTATCCGGGTGACTAGTGGCCCGGCGATTGAGCGTTCGGGCGACCTAGCGGCGATTTTAACCAATCTGGGCGAAGGTGACGTCTTATTTATTGATGAAATTCATCGTCTTAACAAGGTGATTGAAGAAATTCTGTATCCAGCGATGGAAGAGCATGCTCTAGATATTGTTATCGGCAAGGGACCATCGGCTCGCACACTACGGCTGCAGCTACCCCATTTTACAATTATTGGCGCGACGACTCGCATCGGCAGTATCTCCTCGCCACTGCGCGACCGGTTTGGGAATATCTATCATCTCAATTTTTATGAAGACCAAGAAATCCAACAGATTTTAGATCGCTCGGCCAAGATTTTAGGAGTTGGTTTAATCGACGAGGCTTGTCAGCAGATCGCCAGCCGGTCGCGTCAAACGCCACGGATTGCTAATCGATTGCTTAAACGAGTGCGCGACTATGCGGAAGTTAAAGCTGATGGTAAAATAGATAACGAGGTTGCTCAAGCTGCCCTGGCTATGTTGGAGGTAGATCATTTTGGTCTGGACGCGGTTGACCGTCGCTTATTAAAAACGATTATTGAAAAGTTTAATGGTGGACCAGTTGGGTTGGGCACGTTAGCGGCGGCTATTTCGGAGGAGATAGAAACTATTGAAGAAGTCTATGAGCCATTTTTGATGCAGCTGGGATTATTAAATCGGACACCGCGTGGTCGGCTGGCGACTAAATTAGCCTATGAGCATCTTGGTAAAATTCCGCCTAAGAGTTTGGCCGACGACCAGTCACAATTAGGGATTTAATTATCGTTATAGGCTACCTTTAGGAGATATAATAACCCGATGGAGACCAATATGATTACACTTTCTATATTCCTCTATATTTATCTGTTCTTAGTTGTTATTTTTATTTTATTTGCGATGTTTGTTATCTACCATGTAATTAGATTTTCTTTTTGGGGGTTGCCGGCATTTTTGGCGACTTTTTTGTTTATTGCGGCGACAGTTATTATTTTATTTGTTACACTAGATTATTGTGCTAGGGTTGATTGGCAGCAGCCGATTCAGATTTTACCTAGCGGCGGTTTGTTTAGTACCCAAGATTTAATCAAATAATATGTATCGTGAACGTCTTTATTTGCCCGACCATTTACCGAATGAAAAAGTCGAGTTCGTCCTGCGGCGACATCTTTTTGTTGCTTTTGGTGAAGGATTATTATTTATCGTTTTATTTGCTATTCCAGTTGGTTTCTATTATTTTTTTAAGATTTTATTTCCCCATTTATTGGCTAGTGAGGTTGTCTATACTTTATTGTTGCTGTCCGTTAGTGTTTATTACCTTTATATTTTACTTTTTGCCTATACTAGTTTTATTGATTATTGGCTAGATATCTGGGTAGTGACCAATGAACGAATTATCAGTATCGAGCAGAGAGGATTATTCGCCCGTAAGTTTTCGGAGCAGCAACTTTTCTTACTACAGGACGTTTCCTCTGAGGTTCATGGTATTTTGGCAACCCTTTTTCACTTTGGGATATTGTTGCCCAGTCAGCTGGCTCAAAACAGAACGCCATATTTAAACAGGTGCCGCGGGCTGACCAGATTGCTGTACGAATCATGCAACTCGCTGAGGCCAGCCGAAAAAATCATCCTGGAGAGGGGTAGCTTTAATTATCTTTAAATAACATCAGATTTTAAAATAGAGCAGACAGCTCTTTTTTTAGAAATAAAAAAACCCGCACATCCGGTAGGACCGAACGGCGGGGGTTTTAGTTTCCAGAGAGCGAAGAGGTCGAGCCGGATTAAGTCCTGGCGCTGTCTCGTTTTTCGTTGCGCCAGAGCCGGTCGAGATCTTCCAAATAGCGGGGCTCCACCTGCTCGGCCTCGTAGTCGAGCTGGGCCGGGAACAGCAGGTTGCCGAGCGCCATCTGATCGGTGAGCGATTTGCCCTGGGTCCAGCCGAGGAAGACGCGGGGGTCACGAACTGCGAACGTGGTCGAGGGCTGCTCGACCAGATCATGGCTCATGCCCACTTTCTTGTCTCGGAAGAACAAGCAGAAGTCGCCACCCGCCGTGCGAACATTGGCTGTGAACTCGGGAGCTTCGGCCAGGCGCGCTTGGTTTCTCGGGCTCTGGTTGGCCAGATCGATGAATCTCGTCATGGCTTCGAGAACACTCGGCATCGCCTCGGCGTACTCCGGCACCGGTTCGAAGGTGGGAACGGTGATCGCCCTGCTCCAATCGAGTTCATCATCGAAGAGCGGACTCTGGGCGATCTGAGTGGCCGAGAGCTCGGCCTGGGGGACGACAAACACGTCGGTGATCAGGCCTTCGCGTGTTCGCTTGAAGACCACTTTGATCGGCGTGTCGCCGCCGTAGATGCCCTGGCGGATGATGCCGGTGGTGGTGCGAATCGCCAGGGCGATCGCGCTGGTCGCTTGGGTCTGGTCGTCCTGCAGGTAGAAGAAACCGAAGCCGAACGGCGCCTTGCCATGCATCCGAGCCGGTGCGAAATAAGTGATGACCGGTTCGGCGTAGGCGGCCATGCCGACGTCAGGTAGGTCGATCAACTCCAGTGCGGCATAGATGCATTTCGGGTTGGTGCACTTGGCCACGAAGGCAGGGGCATAGACCTGGCCGCATTTTGGGCATTGGGCGCCCACCAGCCGGGCTTCCCGTAGGAGCGGGATGAGCCAGCGGCTTTGTTCTCCGGCAGTCACCATCTGGGGAAAGCCGAAGAGGCGGGGTTGGAGTAGAACTTCGATCCCGTCGCCGAGTTGTTTGAGCTCGGGGACGAGGGCCATAATCGCTTCAAGCAATTGTCTGTCGATGTACATGGTGGCTGGCCTCCTCACGCCGCTTCGAGGTGGAAGATTTGGACGCCGCCATAGACAGCGCCATCGCCGCCGGTTCCATGGACGAGGCCCCATTCGACTTCGTTTTCGACCATGTACCAATAGACCTCGTTGGCGCTCATGATGTTTGAAGCGCCGACTGCATGGCCGCAGCCATACAGGCCACTGGCGGGGTCGATAACCCATTTCGGGTTCGGACCGACGACCAGACCGTCGTAGACGATGTCCTGGACATGCCCGGGTTGGCACATCTTCAGGGCGAGGAAGCTGAGCAGGGTTTGGCCGCCAAAGGCGCCATGATGTCCGATCACACCCACTTGATCCGGGCCGATGCCGGCCATATCGTAGGCGCGTTCGGCAGCGATGCGGTGGGAGCGAAATTCGCTGATGTCTTGGAACTGAGGGCCGCGGCCGGGAATGGTTGATTCACAGGCGTGGCCGACGCCGGCGACGCGAACAAGCGGTCGACCGGTTTGCGAAGCGATCTCTTTGGCCCGGGCGTGGTTGGCCATGCCGATGACGGCTCCGCCTTCCGAATAAACGCAAACTTCGCCGAGCCGAGTATCGCCGATGATCGGACGGGAGTCCATGATCCAGTCGGCGGTGACCTGTTCCCCGTAGCGTTGGGCTTTCGGGTTGTTCCGGCTGTGGGAGCAGATCTCCTCGACCATCAGGGCGCGCGCTCGCAACTCGAGATCGCGGGGGTACCGGTACTTGTAGCCGTTGATTCTGAATTGGTAGCTGCCGGCGGCGCTGAAGCCCAGCTTGTCGTGCAGCCAGTAGAGCCAGGAAGCCGCGATGGTATCGATGACCATCGGGGTGGTGGAGTGGGAGAGCGGGTCGTAGGCGTCTTGGCATTTCTCTACGCCGAGAGCCAGACCGATCTGATGGCGGCCGCTCCGAATAGCATCGTACAGCCGGGTCATCGCGGCAAGGCCGGTTTGGCCGCCGGTGGCGACACGGTCGCATTCGATGTTGTTCGTGCCGAGCACCATGTTGGCGAACGACTCGGCGATGAAGTGGTTCTGGAAGCTGGGATTGTACATCGCATAGGAGATGAAGTCGACCAGACTCATGTTGAACCACGGCCCCATGCGTTCACAGAAGGCCGCGATGAGATCCTGGGTGATGCCCAGGAAAGTCTTGTCGAAGTATCTCCCTTTCATTGGCGTGATTTCAGCGCCAAAGACGAAGACGTTTTCCATGGTTACAGTCCTTTCGTTACGGGTCTCCGTTCGGGGTTTTAGATACATTCATTCGTCACGTCTAGCTCGGCGGTGCGCGATTCTTCAATATCTTTCTCCTTTCTCTCTGAAATGTTGTTGTAAAGAGCAAAACAAAACAACCCTCCAGTCCTCCTTTGGGGTTGTTTATTCCCAATAAGCTAAAACTAACTCTCTCTCTCGTTTGTCAAGCTAAGTCACTCGGCTGGAGTTTTAGCTAAAAAACCGGTAGAATATACAAGAAAGCAAGTTTCTCCCCGTCATTGCGAGCCCCTCGGTTCACTCGGGATAAACTCCGCGAAGCAATCTCCCTAATTATTCAGGGGATTGCTCCGTCGCTCCGCTCCTCGCAATGGAAAGAAAACAATATTTTATGTCATTAACTAGTAAAGTCGCTCAGAATACTATTATCCAAATAATTGGTAAGGTGGTTTCCACGGCCTTGGGTTTGGCGACAGTTGGTTTGATGACCCGCTACCTGGGTCGTGAGGGCTTTGGTTGGTACACGACGGTGACGGCTTTTTTACAATTTTTTGGCATTTTAGTGGATATGGGTTTATCCATGGTGATTATTCAGCTGATCTCCGAGACGCCAGAAGAGACTGAGAAAATTACCAAAAATATTTTTACTTTTAGATTAATTTCGGCAATCATTTTTCTAGGTCTGGCGCCATTTGTGGTTTTGTTTTTTCCCTACCCCGCGATTATCAAATGGGGCGTGGCACTGACGGCATTGTCTTTTTTGTTTATTTCGCTTAATCAGATTATCATTAGCTTATTCCAAAAATATCTGCGGATGGATAAGGTGGCCATCGCCGAGATTATCGGCCGGTTAGTTTTGTTGGCCGGGGTGATCTTGGTAGTTTATTTTGGTTGGGGGTTTTTGCCAGTAATGGGCATGATCGTTTTAGGTAGTTTAGTTAATTTGGTGGCTAACCTGTTTTTTGTCCGTCGTTATGTGACAATCGGTTTAGCTTTTGATTTTGCAGTTTGGAAAAAGGTTTGGCTGCGCACCTGGCCGATTGCCCTATCAATCGCTTTTAATTTGGTTTATTTTAAAGCTGATACAATTATCCTTTCGCTTTATTGGCCACAGACTGAGGTGGGTATTTACGGGGCGACCTATAAAGTTTTGGAAGTATTGACCCAGCTAACTTATCTATTTATGGGCTTAATTCTGCCGATTTATTCAGCCTATTGGGCTAGTCAGAATTTTGATAAATTTAAACAGGCGATCCAAAAAGCTTTTGATTTTACCTCAATAATCACCTGGCCGATGGTGGTCGGTGGTTTTTTCTTGGCCGGGCCGATTATGATTTTTGTCGCCGGGGCCGACTTTAGTGCCGCGGCGCCGATTCTCCAAATTTTAATTTTTGCCACTGGAACAATATTTATAACTAATGTTTTTACTTACGCCGTAGTGGCTGCTAACTTGCAAAAAAAGATGCTTTGGGGTTTTATTCTGGCCGCGATCTTCGGCCTGGCCGGCTATCTTCTCCTTATTCCCACTTATTCCTACTTTGGCGCTGCCGGGATGACCGTGGCGGTTGAGTGCTTTATTACTCTGTTTGCTTTTTTGGTGGTTTATCGGACACTTAAGTTTGTACCTTCTTTTATAATTTTTGGTAAGGCTTTATTAGCTAGTTTGGTGATGGGAGTAGCCGTGGCCTTCTTGGTCGTTTATCAGATCAACTTATTAGTAGTCATTGTCTTAGGCGCTTTAATTTATACTTTAATATTATTTCTCTTGGGCGGCTACCAAAAGGAAACCGTACGAGAGATTTTAAATTGGCGAGGGTAGTATGTTGGAGGTAACTTTACTAATCATTTTTCTTTTGCTCTTTGGCTGGTTGAGCTGGCATAATCTACAGCGGGGACTATTTTTGGTTATTGTTTTATTGCCGGTTTATTTGGTTCGTTTCCACTTAGGTCCGGTGCCGGTAACTTTATTGGAGTCAATGATCTGGATTTTATTTATCAACTGGTTTTTAAAATCACTGTTGCATATTCACCTTTGGCCCAGAAGCAAATTTATTGGCGCCGCTTTGGTCATTTTGTTTATTTCGTTTCTGGCGATATTTGTTTCATCTGACCTGCGGGCCGCCGCCGGGCTTTGGAAAGCCTACTTTTTGGCGCCGTTTTTATTTTTGGTAGTTTTTTCTGGTTTGGTTAAGAAGTCAGAACATATCCGGGAAGTGATTTTGGCTTTGGGTATCTCGGCTTTACTGGTTTCGATAATGGCAATAATCCAAAAATTAGCCGGTGGTTATTTAGTGCCGACTGCTTATTGGCTTTTAGGTGAAGGTGAAAGAGTAACTAGTTTTTATCCTTATCCTAACGCAGTGGGATTGTTTTTAGCGCCGATAGTTATATTGTATGTAGGTTTAGTGGTCAGTCGCTGGTGGCTGGTGGCTAATAAAAAAGGCTGGTCTTTGTTTTTTTCTATGTCGGTTATTATTACCGGTGTGCTGGCAATTATTTTAGCTAAATCAGATGGGGCGCTGGTTGGTCTAGTTGCTGGTTTGGCGGTTTTGGGGCTGTTTTTTAAGAAAAGTCGTTGGTGGGTGGCTGGTTTGGCGATTTTGGGTGGGGTAGCTTTTCTAGCTAATTTAGTACCACAGTCGATCGTAGATACACTTTTATTTCGCGATTGGTCGGGCAAGATACGATTGTTAATGTGGCGAGAAACTTGGCAACTAATCCGGGATCACTGGTTCTTGGGCGTTGGTTTAGCGGGTTATCAAACAGCATTAGCATCTTATCACCAGGCTAAGGAGATTGAGATTTTTATGTATCCGCATAATTTTATCTTTAACTTTTGGGTGGAGCTGGGTTTAGCTGGTTTATTGACTTTCCTTTATATTATTGGTAAGTTCTTTCGGCTGGGAGTGGCAGTCTTAAAGTCGAAAGCCTGCCCCGAGCCCTTCGGCTTCGCTCAGGGCTGGCTCCGCCGGGAGGTCAAAAATTTTAGAGTTGTTGGTGCAGCATTATTAGCGGCGTTGGTGGTAATTTTAGTTCACGGCTTGGTGGACGTTCCGTATTTTAAGAATGATTTAGCGATATTGTGGTGGACTATTTTTGGTCTAATGAGCAGCCTTTATAATTTAAAAAATGTCTAGCAATTTAAGTTTTTATGAAAAAGTTTGTACTACTTTCTGGCGAGCAGTTGGTGAGACGAATTTTGCTAAGTGGGGGTATAGTTGGTTTAGAGATTTTCTGCTTCGTTTAAAATTAATTAGACATTGTGGCCGTCAGAATTTTTTTCTTGGTAAGTTGAGAAGCGATAAAACCAGTGATGATTTAGTTACTTATCTAAGAACTCTTGGTTTTGAAAAAGATTATTATGCCTGGATTGATGAAGGTGAAGAATTGAGTCTTAGAAAAATAGATGAGATACGCTATCAATATCATTTGCGGCTGCATGTTGACCGTGAGGTCAGGGGGCATTATGAGTATGCTCCAGACCGAAGGCCGTTGGGACATTTTTTTAGCATTAACCAGGAGTCGAGAGAAAATGAATTTAGGAAAATGTTAGTTGATTTTTTAGAATAAAATTATGGAGAGGTGGCTGCTGAGCGGTTTCCGCCTACGTCCCAATTTATTGGGACTTCGGCGGACAAGGAAAGTGCAGCCCTGCCCCGTAGCAGAGCGGAGACGTGTCAGAGTGGTCGAATGAGCCGCACTCGAAATGCGGTGTACCCATAAGGGTACCGGAGGTTCGAATCCTCCCGTCTCCGCTCTGCTACGGGGGTCGAGAAAAAGTTGTTTTAGTGAAAGTCCTCGCGAGTTTGAATCTCGCCCCTTACGCTTAGTGCTGGACTTCACCGTTAGTTAGAAAGATTTAAATAATATTAACAAACTATTTGTTTTTATGAAAAATCAGAAAGGAGTTGCTGTTGTTGCCGTGGTTGTTTTAGTTATTGCTGGATTAGCGGCGACATCGATAATGTATATTGCCGTCAAAGAGCCGGCCCTATTTAATTTAATTGAAGAAAAATTAGAAAGTATAGTTACTCCCAAAGCGCCGATTGGTGATCTAACGCCTACTCGTGATTTAGAAGGTACCTGGGTTTCCAGCCTTTCGGGCAAAGGGATGCAACTTTATGGCCAATTTGCCGTGGCCGGCGGAACAACCAAAATTTATGAAGATGGTGATATTGAGCTAAAGATTGATCGAGTAGAAAATAATATTGCTTCCGGCCAAATCCGTTATCATAACGTGTGTGGTTATGGCCAGTCGATTGTTCCTAATATTGCTACGGTGACCGTGCCCAGGACTTGTTTTCCAGATTTTGGTTTTCAGCCGGTTGAAATAAGAGTCAGCGCCACTGCTTTGGATTTCGGTACTATTAATACTGGTGAGCTAACTGCGACAATGCAAGGTAGCTATACTACTGATTTAATGTCTGGATCAATGACTTTGAGTGTTCCAGCTTACGGGGTGGTTAAGGGGGAATTCCATTTAATGCGAAAAAGATAATTTATTTTGATGCTTTTGTTTATAAAATCACCCGCGAGGGTGATTTTTAGTTTAGATTTTTTTAATATTTGTTGTATTATACTAGGGGAGTGTATAGCTTAATTAAATAAACAACCCTATGTCCACTTTAATTTTTGACATCGAAACAATCGGCGAGAGCTGGAATGCGCTAGATGAAACGACGCAAGAAGTCCTAACTCGCTGGATTAAGAAGACTTCTGAAGACGAAGGCGCCTATCAAGCTAAACTAGCCGACCTCAAAAATGAGCTGGGTTTTTCGCCTTTTACCGGTGAGATCGTGGCGATCGGCGTGCTGGATTTAGAAAAAGACAAAGGCGCGGTTTATTATCAAGCCCCGGGTCAAAAAGACCAAGAAACTGAGAATAAAGGGATTAAGTTTAAACCGTTGAGCGAAAAAGAAATGTTGGAGCAGTTTTGGCAGGGCGTGAGTAAGTATCAGGATTTTGTCAGTTTTAATGGTCGTAGTTTTGATGTGCCTTATTTAATGATTCGCTCGGCTATCAATCAAGTGCGACCCAGCAAAGATTTATTATCCAACCGTTATCTGAGTAGCCAAAAGTTTGAAGCTAAGCATATTGATCTCTTGGATCAGCTAACTTTTTACGGCGCTTCTTGGACTCGTAAGCCGAGTTTGCATGTAGCTTGTCGCGCTTTTGGTATCCAAAGCCCTAAAGCTGGTGGTGTTACTGGTGATGACGTAGCTGGTTTATTCCGGGATAAAAAATATTTAGATATTGCCCGTTATAATGTTGGTGATTTACGGGCCACTAAAGCGTTGTATCAATACTGGCGAGATTATTTGAAGTTTTAGGGGATTAGGATATAAAAGTGCTAAAAGTCGCCCCAGCTGGCGATTTTTGATATACTATAGATAGTTATTATTAATAATCATATGAAAAAAGATTATCAGCCATTTGTTATTTTAGCTCTTATTTTAGTCGTCGTTGTGGGGGTAATTTTTTTACGTTTTTGGTTGGGCGGGCCAGAAGACACTTGGCTTTGTAATAATGGTCAGTGGATTAGGCATGGCAATCCTAGTGAACCCCAGCCGACCAAGCCGTGTGGTGTCGCGGCTACACTTAATCTCAATCCGTCTCCACTTGTCGAAGGTGCGGATGAATATTGCACTAATAAGGAAACGGGCGAACAGTTAAATTATGCCGCTGCTAAGGAGATCGCCGTCAGAAGTGATTGTGTTAAAGAGGGCATTTTGGAGAATGAACATTGGTGCAACGAGAATAGTGGTACTTGGTGGATCAAACTAGCTACGGCCAAAACCGGCTGCAATCCAGCTTGTGTTATAAATGTTGAGGATCAAAAGGCTGAGATCAATTGGATGTGTACCGGTTTGCAACCAAACTAATTAATATTTCCGCTATCGGCGGACCAGCCTTTGGCTGAAATAATTAAGAACCAAATTTTATGTCTAATAAATCATTGATTATCAGTTTAGTAGTGTTAAGCTTGGTTATTAGCGGAGGAGCTATGGCAGCAGATAACGCTAACGTTAATGCCAACTCAGCTAAGGATAATATTAAGAAAAAAGTAGAAGAGCTCCGGGATAATGTTTGTAAGAACACGGAGTCAAGGATAGCTATCCGAGCCACCCGTTATAAGAACAACAAAGAGCGCCACGCCGCTGTCCATAACCAAATTAGAGAAAAGATTCAAAAGTTGATCAGTCGGCTACAAGCTAAGGGCTACGATGTTGCTAAATTAAATGAAGATTTGGCTACTTTGGATAGTAAAATTAGTAAATTTGGTACTGACTACGAAATCTATATTAATCAGTTAACCGCCACCCAGGGCTACATTTGTGGTCAGTCAGAAGGTAAATTTATTGCCGCCCTTAAAGAAGCTAATACCTATCTTAAGTTAGTTCACCAAGATAGTTTAGACATTCGGCTTTTTTATCAGCAGACTATTCGGCCGGATATCTTGGCCCTTAAAGAGCAGATCAAAGCGGCTTTGCCCGAAACCGGGAGTGTAGAATAAAATTAATTCATTTTAAATAATTAATATGAAAAAAAATATTTTTCTTTTGTCCACCTTGCTCATTTTAGTGATTTTGGTCCTAGCTGGCTGTGCACCAACCGAGCGGCCGAATATTGCCCAGGAGGGTGGGTTGACTGGTCAGCTAAATAACGATATTGAACCGGTTGATGATATCAGCGGCGAAAATGATGATGGGGCAATCGATATTAATCAAGAAGTGGATGATCTAGATAAAGAAATTAACTCCATTAATAGTAATGACTTTGATCCTAATGATCTACCGTTGGAGAGTGATAAATTTTAATCAAAATTGATTCAAGTTGGCTAGTCTAGACAAAGTAAGAATTAACGAATGTTATAACAGGGAAATACTTTAGTATAATGAAATTTTTTGATCAGACTAAAAAATATTCTGTCGGCTCGCTAGAGTTGGTTGTTTTTATTTGTGGCGCCGTGGTAATGGTTTTTGAATTGGCTGGCTCGCGGGTTTTAGCGCCATATCTGGGCACTTCAATTTATATTTGGACGTCGTTGATCGGCGTGATCTTGGGTAGTCTGAGCGTTGGTTATTGGCTAGGCGGAAAATTAGCTGATAAGAAGTCGGAGATATGGTATTTGTCCCTAATCATTCTATTGGCCGCGGCCGCCATTGGTATAACCGTCATAATCAAAGATAAAGTCTTAATTTTTTTTCCGATCTCAACAACTAACTGGCAGTGGATTTCCTCTCTTATTTCTTTAATTTTATTTGCTCCTGCTAGCATTCTACTGGGCATGGTTTCGCCTTATGCTCTTAAGTTGCAGCTAAAAGATTTGGCCGTTTCGGGTCGGACGGCCGGCAGCCTTTATGCTATTTCTACTGTTGGCAGTATCGTCGGTACTTTTTTTGCTGGTTTCTATCTAATTCCGCATTTGGGTAATACCCAGATTCTTTTTTTACTAGCGGTTATTTTAATACTTACTTCGATTTTTGTCGCTCCCAAATCTTTAATCAAGACCAAGATTGCCTTGTTATTATTTTTAGTTTTTTTTTGGTGTTTAACCGGCTTAATTAGAAATATTACTTATCAGCGGTTGGGATTTTTAGACCTCGACACACAGTATAATCGTATTTGGATATATCAAGGAGTTGACTTGGCAACCGGTCGGCCGGTTATTAATCTAGCCACCGATAAAATGTTTGCCCAGTCGGTTCGTTTTTTGGATAGTGACGAGTTGGTCGCAGAATATGCCAAATATTATCGTTTAGCTAAGCATTTTAATCCCAAGATTGAAAAATCCCTGATGCTTGGCGGTGGCGGGTATTCATATCCTCAAGATTATTTAAAAAATTTTCCATTAGCGACTATTGATGTGGTGGAGATTGATCCTAAAGTAACTGCACTAGCCAGAACCTATTTTGGCTTGGAAGATAATCCGAGGCTAAAAATTTATCATGAAGATGGGCGGTTATTTTTAAATCAGGCTGAGGAAAAATATGATGTTATTTTTGGCGATGTTTTTAATTCCTTTGCGGCTGTTCCCTATCAGTTGGCTACTCAAGAAGCAATCAAAAGAGAGTATGAAATTTTAAATGATGGTGGGGTGGTGATTATTAATATTGCTTCGGCTTTGGCGGGTGATCACGGCCGATTCTTACAGGCAGAATACATAACTTACCAAAGTGTTTTTCCTCAAGTGTATCTATTACCAGTACAAGCGCCTCAAGACAGTCAGCAGTTGCAGAATATTATTTTAGTCGCGCTCAAATCAAATGATTTGCCATCTTGGCAAAGTACTGATCCAGAGTTAAACGGTTACTTGCAGCACTTATGGGTTGAGCCGATTGCTGACAATTTGCCGGTTCTGGTGGATAATTACGCTCCAGTAGAATATTATCAGCGAAGCTTATTTACCAATAAAGATTAACTTAAACAAAAAGTATGCTGACGAAAAAGAATAAGACTATAGGTATTGTTATGCTGCTGCTAGCTATTCTGGTTGGTTGTTGGTGGTTACTGAATAAATCAAGTTTTAGTTTAGATGGCGGTAGCCAACGCCTTGAGCGGCCGATCCTAGTTGCTTCTGGTCATCCAGAATGGTCGCCGATTATGTGGCAGAGGGGTGATGAAATAATTGGTGTTGGCCCAGAGTTGGTAACTAAAATTTTTGATCAACTTGGTATTGATGTCAGTTCTGAGTATGCTGGTACCTGGGACGTGGTGCAAAAAAAAGCCAAGAGCGGCGAGATTGATGTTTTAGTAGCGGCTTACAAAACTAGTGAACGAGAAACCTACATGGATTATTCTGACGCTTACACTGTTGATCCGGTAGCGCTGTTTGTTAAAAAGGGCCAGAGTTTTACTTATAATAATTGGGATGATCTAGTTGGTAGGAATGGTGTGGCCACCATTGGTGATAGCTATGGTCAGCAATTTGATGATTTTCTTAAAACTAGTCTAACAGTTGAGCGGGTGGTAACTGCTCAAGAAGCATTTGAGAAAGTACTGGCTGGCCAAGCGGATTATTTCGTTTATGCTCTCTATTCTGGACAAAAGGCGATTGCCGATAATAATTATAGTGAACAAATTGAGATATTACCAAAATATGTTGCTCAGGAAAATTTTTATATCACGATTTCTAAAAAATCACCTTATAATAAATATCTGCCGCAGGTTAATGAATTGATTAAGCAATATCAAAAAGACGGGACAATTATAAAGTTAATTAAGAAATATCAAGATCAGATTCTTTCTGGTTCAATTGATCTTGGCAATAATTAATTATTTTTTTATGACCAAACAAAAAATTGGTTTGTTATTTGTTGCCATCTTAGTTTGTTTCGTCGCCGCGGCGATCGGATCGATTTTTACCACGCCAGCGATTCCAGTCTGGTACGCCAGTTTGATCAAACCTAGTTTTAGTCCGCCTAATTGGCTATTCGGTCCAGTCTGGTCGACTCTGTATCTATTGATGGGTATTGCACTATATTTGGTTTGGCGATTGGGTTGGGATCAGAAAAAAGTTCGTTTGGCAGTGATTGTCTTTTTAGTTCATCTGGTTATTAATGCCCTGTGGAGTGTTTTATTTTTTGGTTTACATAGCCCGCTGCTGGGCTTAATTGGGATTTCGATTTTGTGGTTAATGATTATTTGGTTGATTTGGCGGTTTTGGTCGTTGCAACGGACGGCTGCCTATCTTCTTATTCCTTATTTATTTTGGGTCTCTTTTGCCTCGGTGCTTAATTTTAGTATTTGGTGGCTGAATTCCTAAAATTTTAAAATAGCTCGATCTGTAGTAGAATAAGAGCAGATTTAATTAATCTCTAAAATAGTTTATGAATTTGTTTTATCTCTATATTTCTTGTATCGCTGTGTTGGATTTAGGTGGAATGTTGTCGGGTAAAATGTGGAATATTACCCGACAGCCGGTCTATCTGGTAGTAACTTGTTTAGCTTTTACGGTGGCTGGTTTTTTCTTCGCTTTATCATTGCGCTACGAAGGTATGGCGATTACTAACATTTTTTGGATTGCTGTCTCTACTGTTTTAACCACCATTGCTGGGTACTTTGTTTTTAAAGAGCAGATTAGTTCGGTTCAGTTTATTGGTGTTTTAATAATAATTATTGGTGTTGCTTTGATTAACTGGCGCTAATAATTATGAAAGATTTGTCTATCCAGCAGCTGACTAATCTAATAATGGCTCAGGCTAAGGTCAAGGGTTTTGGTACTAAGCCAATAGAGGTTGATGTGGCTGAGAAGATCGTTTTAGTCCATTCCGAAATAAGCGAGGCCTTCGAGGCTTATCGGCATAAGAAAATCAGAGGAGTTGATGCTTTTGAAGGTGAATTGTGCTCGGCTATTTTGCGGTTGTTGCATCTCTGTGGTGTTTTTGACATTAATGTTGAGCAGATGATTCTAAAAAAAGTTAAGAGAAACAAAAGCCGTCAATGGCGCTGGCGGCAGATGAACGAGAAACATTCATAGCTGGTATTAAGCCGCTCATTGGGCGGTTTTATTGATCCATTGATTTAAGTCTAAATTTAGTGTAAAATAGCACTAATTAGTTAACTCAAACAAATATTAATAAATTTTATTCTATGACTAATAAATTTACCTCGACCGTTAGTACTACTTTTGCTGAATATCTGCTTTTGCCGCGGTTAACTACCAAACAGCATTCACCCGATAAAATCTCCTTGGCTACGCCGCTAGCTAGATACCGGCTAAAAGAAAAATCAAAGTTGTTTTTAAACGTTCCTTTTACCTCAGCGGTGATGCAAGCGGTTTCGGGACCAGATTTAGCGATTGCGTTAGCCCGCGAAGGCGGTTTGAGTTTTATTTATTGTTCACAGCCGATCGCCGAAGAGACTGCTATGGTTCTGCGAGTTAAGGATTATAAGGCGGGCTTTGTTACCTCAAAGGCCAATCTTAAGCCGAGTAATACTTTAGCCGATGCGCTTAGGTTAACTGAAGAAACTGGCTATTCGACCATCGCGATTACCAAAAATGGCCAGCCTGATTCCGAGTTGTTGGGTATTTTGACGGATCAAGATTATTGGCTAGACTATGATTCACTTAATATTCCCTTGAGCAAATTAATGACGCCTTTTACTAAATTGACTTATGGTTTGGCCGGCATTGCCTTGGATCAGGCCAATAAGATTCTGCGTGATTCTAAAAAATCTTGTATTCCGATTATTAATAACAAAAAAGAGCGCAAGTTAAAATTCTTAGTTTTTAAAAAAGATCGTGAGCAGCATTTGGAGCACTCTTTAGAGCTAATTGATGATCAAAAACGCTTATTAGTTGGGGCTGGTATTAATACCCGCGATTATTCTGAACGGGTACCCGAGTTAGTTAGGTCGGGTGCTGATGTTTTGGTAATTGATACTTCTGATGGCTATAATGAGTATGTTAAAGATACAGTTACTTGGGTTAAAAAACACTACCCACAGATTCCGATTGGCGCCGGCAACGTGGTTGATGGGGCTGGTTTTAAATATTTGGCTAATGCTGGTGCAGATTTTGTCAAAGTTGGTATCGGCGGCGGCTCAATCTGCATCACCCAAGAGGTTAAGGGTATCGGCCGCGGTCAGGTAACTGCTCTTTACGAGGTAGCCCAGGCCCGGGCTGAGTATTTGAAAAATAAAAAAGTCTATATCCCAATTTGTTCTGATGGCGGTTTGGTCCAAGACTCACACATCTTAATCGCTCTATCCCTGGGCGCTGATTTTGTAATGATGGGTCGTTATTTTGCCCGCTGTGCTGAGAGCCCGACCGAAGAGAAAATTTTGGGTGGTATGGGTCTGGTTAAGCCTTATTGGGGTGAGGGGTCAGACCGGGCGCGTAATTGGCAACGCTATCACAATAGTGAAGAAAACAATAATTTACCTTTTGAAGAAGGCGTCGATGGCTGGGTGCCCTTTGCGGGCAATCTATCAGATATAGTTCAAAAATCGGTTAAGATTACTAAATCGACTATGAGTAATTTAGGTTGTTTAAATATTGGTGAATTGCATGAGAAGGTAATTCTAGAACGTCGTTCCTCCGCTTCCATCCATGAAGGCAAACCCCATGATGTCCAACTCCATGCCGATAATCTGGGTAGCTACAAAAAACTTTATTGGGGTAAATAATTTTTTATGTCTAGTAATCACCAACCCGGTTGCGGCCATTGCCCAGGCGGATTTGGTTTAGCCAGTCCTTTAGTTGAAGAGGAAAGGTTTTGGGTTGTTTGTGATCGTAATCCGCTTACCGAAGGACATATTCTAGTAATTCCACGTGAGCATATTTCTTGTGTTGGCAATTTAGTTGATGATGATTTTTTGCAACTTAAAAATTGGTATCAAAAAATTAGTCAGTTTATTTCAAATAATTATGGTCCGGTGGCGGTGTTTGAGCATGGCATCGCTGGTCAGACTGTGCCACATTGTCATGTCCATTTTTTGCCATTTAACGGCAATGTTGCTGATATTATTAGCCAAGCTGATAAATTAAAAGAAGTTAGTTCGCTAGACGAGTTACGTCGGGAGTTTGTAAACAAAGGTGAATATCTTTTTTTGGAAGTTGGCGGTAAACAGTATTTGGTTGATACCATTATTGGTTACCCACGATTTTTTCGGGAATTATTCGCGGCCGCTTTAGGCGCACCAGAACGGGCTAATTGGCGAGTGGCGCGTCAAGATCCTGATATAAACAGTAAGATGGATAACGAGATTAAGACTTTAGAAAATAAATGGAATGAAATTTAATCCACCCAAAAATTCTGATCGTTTTGTCTGGACTGCTCACGCCAAAGATAAGATGCGCTATTACCAGTTGTCGGTTAGCCGCGTTTTACGCGTTTTTAATTATCCTAAACGGATTGAGGAAGGAATCGCTCCAAAGACGACGGCGGTGATGCAGCCAGCTACTTATAAGCATACTTCGGAGATTTGGTTGATGTACCAGCTGGATGATAAAAAAAGAGTTAAAATAATCACGGCTTGGCGGTATCCAGCCAAAAGTCCGGTTGGTAAACAGATCCCGATTCCGGAGGAAATCAAAAAAGAATTAAAAATCTTAAATTGATAATCAATTTTATGTTGGCAATCATCGCAACTAATATTTACCTGTTTATTCTGGCCGTGGTTTTAGCGATTTTAGAGATTCAGATTGAAGGTTCACATGGTTGGGCTAAAAATTTACCTACTTGGCGACCATCATCAGCAAAATGGTATGTCCGGTGGTATCAAAAAATAATGGGCGGTAAAGAATGTACTGGCTATCATTTGGCTCTTTTTGGTTTTATATTTTTATTCTTTCACTCGCCCTATTTTTTTGGCGCACCGTTAACTTTAGAAAGTTGGCTGGAAACCTTGTCGCTTTATTTTATGTTTATGGTGGTTTGGGATTTTTTGTGGTTTGTCTTCAACCCCGACTATCCAATCAAAAAATTTAAAAAAGAACATATCTGGTGGCACCGAAGATGGTGGTGGCTAGCGCCGGTGGAGTATTATTTTGGTTTTCTTATTTCTTTTCTGGTCTTACTGCCGATCGTCAATTTAGATTTATTCTATTGGTGGTTGACTAATTTTGGTTTATTTTTTGTTGAGTCTTTAGTAGTGATTATCTTTACCCTGTTTATCATTAAAATTGATGACTGGCGTAAATAAATATGGATAGCCTTTTCATTTGGAAATTGATTTTGGCTTTTTTAGTTGGTGGCGCCGGCATCGCTCTGACGACCGTTGCCGCTGAGCGATTTGGCAGTAAAGTGGGTGGTTTTATTGGGGGGTTGCCATCAACCTCTTTTCTCTCATTTTTGTTTATCGGTTTAGCCCAAGGGCCGTTAGCGGCCGCCGAAGCAACGACGGTTTTTCCTCTAATTCAAGCCATTGATGTCTTTTTTTTAGTGATCTTAGGCTGGTTGCTAAATAAAGGTCTAAAAACCGCCCTGGCCAGCTCATTTTTTGTTTGGTTAGTTTTTGCCATCTTGACTGTGCTCATGCAGCCGCATAATTTTTTCTTGCTTATTTTTTTGGGTCTAGCGATTTTTGTTGTTGCCATTTTTATTTTTAATAAAAAATTTGGTTATTTGACAGTCGGTGGCGAAAAAATTATCTATTCACCACAACAAATCTTGGGCCGAGCGGTTTTTGGCGGTACGATTATTTTTATGGCGGTGCTTTTAAGTAAAATTGGCGGGCCGGTTTTTGGTGGTATCTTCTCCGCTTTTCCAGCGATGTTTACTTCGACTATGATCATTAGTTACCGCGCCAAAGGAATAAACTTTGCTCGGGCTTTAGTAAAGCCCTTAACCACCACGGCTACGGTTACTTGTATTATCTATGGTATGGGTGTGCGTTATTTTTATCCCTCGCTGGGTTTAGCCCTGGGAACGATAGCTGCTTATTCTATCGCCGCCGCTAGCGCTTGGTTAACTTATAAATTTTTGTTAAACAAAATTTAGTATGAATACCAATAAAATAATTAAAGAGTGGCAGACTGAGTTTAAAAGAATGGGTGATCCGGCGCGCGCGGTTAAGGAAAAAAGTTATGTTCGCAGTCCGTTTAAATTTTATGGCGTGGGCATGGCTGGTCGGGAGAAGATGGCTAAAAAGTTTTTTACAGACCACCGAGATTGGAGTATTAAAGATTTATGGCAACTAGTTTGGCCGCTCTGGAATTCCGGCTGGCATGAGTTGCGCGGTTTAGCTTTGGATTTATTGGCTTTATATAATAAGAAGTTAGCTTACGCGGATTTGCCCTACTTGGAAAAGTTGCTGCGGACGTCAGTTAATTGGGACCAGGTGGATGAAATCTCGGCGCATCTGGTGGGATCGGTTTTAGCTCGCGATGAAAGAGTTTATGCTGATCTTAAACGTTGGAGCACGGACAGAAATTTTTGGCTGCGTCGGGCCGCGATGCTTAGTCAGTTAATTTTATTTCGTCAAAATCTTGGCGATCGTCAATTATTTTATGGTTTTGCCACCAAGATGATGGATGAGTCTTGGCAAAATTTTGATTCCTGGGCTAAAAATCACCCGGAGAAAATGGGCCGTTGGTTTATCCGCAAGGCGATTGGCTGGGTGCTGCGAGAAATGTCCAAAAAATGGCCGGGGGAAGTTTTCCAATTTTTACGGAAAAATAAGACTAAACTATCACCGCTGAGTTTCAAAGAGGGCAGCCGTAAGTTGCCGGTTGAGTACAAGGAGAAGCTGGAGATTAGTTAGTTTTATTTATTCTTACTTTATCGCAAAACTTCTTTTTTTCTGCAACATTAAGACAACTTCCATCGCAGTTTTTTTGGCAAGTATTTGAAGTATTATAACAAGACGGTTCGATCTGATCTCTGTTCCTCAGACATCGATAGCCAGCGCACTTGTCGTTGCTAATTGAATAATCATTTTTTTGACTTATAAAACCGTCGTTATTGTGCCAAGTGAAATAATATTTTAACAAGCAGGAAAAATTATCGCACGATGATAGTTCGATCCCGCAATCACTAGTTTCCGCGATGTTATCTTTCTGCTCGGAAAAAATTGACCCGTTGTTTATACCGCAATAAATATCGTACAAACCATGATAAGGGGAACAAAAATCTTTTTGATGAGATGTGCAGGCGGTATTGTTAACTAAAGTGATATCCTTTACTCCATTAAGTACAATATTATTTGAATGATCGGTCTGCCCAAACTCATTAATGTATCCTCTTGAATCAATAATGTTATTTTTTATAACAGCGTTAGATACTAATTCTGTTGGACGTGACCAATCTCCAACGGTAATGCCATAATTACTTTTGGCGATTTCGTTATTTATAATGTCAACGTTTTTTGAATTATAGATACTTATTCCTTGATAAAAATTTGATATTCTGCAGTTTCTAACAACTACATTTTCTCTAGCAGGATGCCCAACATAATTGCCAATATAGAAACCTAAACCGTTGTAGCTTGGTTTTATTTCCACCATTTTATGGCCCTGGCAATCAACAATCACATTGTTTTGACGGATGCCAATACCCTCGCCAGAAATACTTAAATCTTCAGTGAGTAGATATGTTCCCGGCTCTTTGATATCTAGGGATTCGTTTCGCGAAGATATTTCAAAAAACGGTGTACTGCACTTTTTTTGGCTGTCTACGCAGGAACCGCTGCCGGTTGTGCACCAGTAACAGCCAGATCTCCCGCACGCATTAATGTTTGATTTTTTTTCGCAAGAGGTTGGTACTAGTTGATTAATCATAACATAGCTAAGTTGACCCTGGCTTTCGAGTTTTTTAAATGTACTTTCATAATCTAACGAGCCAGATGATGTCTTTTCCTTATTAGGAAGAGCTGCCTTGGCTATGCCAATGTTGCTACTTTTGCCCGCTTCAAGAACTGGCTGGTTGTCGGCATTAGGAAGAGCTGCCTTGGCTATGCCAATGTTGCTATCCCCATCCACTTCAGAGATTGGTTGACTATTTTTTATTTTATCGTTTTTATAGATAATAATTCCCAAGATCGTCGTTGCAATTACTATTGTTAAGACAATCAACCCAGTGATGGCTTTTATTTTATTGGACTTCGGGACTCGCAATATTGGTGTTTGGTTTAGTGGCATCATTGATTCATCCATACTTTTTAAGTTAATCGTTAAATACCTAAATTAAACCCTTATTAAGTAGCTTTCCCTTTAATAGTATCAGACCCGGCCCTAAAAAGAAAAGAATAGGGTTGATTATATCATCAGCGGTTTAAACTCTAAAGAGGGCAGCCGTAAGTTGCCGCTTAGCTATCAACGGCGATTGGGGATTAAGTAGTTAAATTTTGGCTTATTTAAGCTAAAAAAGAGTTACATAAATAAACTGTTGATGATTATTCATTTTTTTAATCTTTTCTGTTATAATAAAAGCAAGTCTATGCAAAAAGTACGCAAAGTTATTATCCCCGCCGCTGGTTTGGGCACCCGTTTATTACCGGCCACTAAAGCGCAGCCTAAAGAAATGCTGCCAATTGTTGATAAGCCGATTATTCAGTATGTAGTAGAAGAGGCGGTGGCCGCGGGGATTGAAGATGTGATTATTGTGACCGGTAGTAATAAACGGGCGATTGAGGACCATTTCGATTATAATTACGAGCTACAAAACCAACTAAAAAAACAGGGCAAACACCGCGAGCGTCAGGAAATTAAGAAGATTGCTGATTTAGCCAATTTTATTTATATCCGTCAAAAGGGTCCTTATGGTAATGGGACGCCAGTGTTAAATTGTGCCAATTTAATTGGCGATGAGCCTTTTGCGGTTCTATGGGCGGATGATTTGATAGTCGGCCAAAAACCAAGACTGAAGCAGTTAATTGAAGTCTATGAAAGGTACGGTGACCCAGTCTTAACCGCGATTAAAACCGATACCGCCGGTACCAAAAAATATGGCATGATTGAAGGTTTAAAAATAGAAGAGAATATTTTGCAGGTAAAAAACATTATTGAAAAGCCAGGACCAGCGGCGGCGCCTTCTCTCTGGGCAGCGGTTGGAGGCTATATTCTAACGCCGGATATTTTTCCAATTTTAAGAAAGACCAAATTAGGCCGAGGCGGTGAGCTTTGGTTAGTGGATGCAATTTTTGCCCTGGCCAAACGACGTCCGATTTATGCTTGTTTAGTGGATGGCCAGTATTATGATGCTGGTTCGCCTTTAGGATTACTTAAAACCAACGTCGATTTTGCCTTGATGGATAAAAATATTAGCGAAGATTTCAAAAAATACCTAAAACAAATTATTAAATAGTTTATGTTTAAAAGCCAAACCCAAATCAAAATTTTGACCATTTTTTTACTTTTTGTTTTTTTGATTACAGCTGGTTTAGGTTGCAAAACCCCTTCTCAGGATGTTCAGCAGGCGACTCAGCCAGTCACTTTAAAATTTTGGCGGGTTTGGGATGACAATGAAGATTTTAGTGAAATCATTGCTGCTTATCAGGCGGCTCACCCTTATGTCAATATTGAATATCGACGTTTTCGTTATGAAGAATATGAGCAGGCCCTTGTTGAAGCTTTAGCTGAAGATCGTGGTCCGGATATTTTTTCGATCAGTAACACTTGGGTCAACCGCTATTTAAGCAAGATTGCTCCGTTGCCCGATCAAACTACTATGCCCTATATTAGTACGGTTAAACATCTGGGCATTCAGGAAGAGACAGTTGTTGAGATGAAGTCTAAAAAATCTATCACCCCTCGGGGTGTTAGAGAAAAGTTTGCTGATGTGGTCGGTCAGGATGTTATTTGGCAAGACCCAGAAACTAATCAGGAAAAAGTGTGGGGTCTACCTCTAAGTGTTGATACTTTAGCTCTATTTTATAATATTGATTTACTCAATAATGCTGGCATTCCTGAGCCGGCTCGGACCTGGGTTGAGTTTCAGGATCATGTCAAAAAAATCGTTAAACAAGATAAAAAAGGTAATATTACTCAAGCTGGGGCGGCCTTAGGTACGGCTGATAATGTTGTGCGGAGTTTTGATATTTTATCATTGTTAATGATGCAAAATGGCACTCAGATGAACGCTGGCAATTCGGTTATTTTTAATAGCATCCCCGACAGTTTGAAAGGCCGCGAGATGCCGCCGGGTGAGGAGGCTCTAATCTTCTATACTGATTTTGCTTACCCAGCTAAAGAAGTGTATACTTGGAATGAGGAAATGCCCAGTTCCCTTGATGCTTTTATCCAGGGTCAGGTGGCCTATTTTTTCGGCTACGCTTATCATTTAACCGATATCACGAATCGAGCGCCAAAGTTGAGGTTTAATTATAAGACCATGCCGCAGATTGAAGGGAACCCTGAGATTAACTTTGCTAATTATTGGATAGAGACGGTTTCGAAAAAGAGTGCTAATACTAATATTGCTTGGGATTTTATTCAATTTGCTACTTCTGCCGAGCAAGTTAAAAGCTATCTGGATAAAACCGAGCGGCCGACAGCGCTCAAGGAATTAATCAGTACGCAGATTAATGATGAAGCGATGGCGCCGTTTGCCAGCCAATTATTAACTGCCAAGAGCTGGTATCGCGGGCGAGATTATGCCACCGCTGAGAAGCTTTTTAAAGACATGATTACAGCGGTAGTTAAGGCTCAAATGACTGTACCCGAGGCGATTGATCTAGCCGCTTCGCGGATTCAGCAAACGATGTAAAAATAATTATCAAGTAAAAATATCTGACTATGGTGGAAACTAAGATAATAAAAAGATCGATCTGGCCCAGGCTGATTCTGGTGTTGTTGGTTGTTTTGGTAATTATTATTTTTAATTTTACCGTGGCTCGGGCTGGTTTTGATGGTTATACTTGTGAAAGTCAGTCGCAGCAGGCAACAATTTGTGTTGGTGGTTGCACCAGCGATTGTCTCAGTTGTTCTGAGACTTCGGATTGTTGTTTAGATGGTGGCAGCAGCTGTGATACTGGCAGTACCACTGATACTGGCAGTACCACTGATACTGGCAGTACCACTCCGCAAGCATTACCAAAGTGTCAGGCCGGTTGGTATTCTAAACCAGTTGGTTTGTTCGCTGATGTTGATCCTAATTGTTACGCCTGTGGTGATTGTACTCTGTGTGATTTTTTGGCGGTGGCTAATGGTTTAGCTAAAATTATTTTTTCGGTTTTTGGTGGTGTTGCTTTGGTGATGTTTCTATGGGGTGGTTTAAGCTTTATTTTGGCCGGGGGAGCGGCTGAGAAGATTACTAATGCCAAGAAGATTCTAATTAGTGCGGTTGTGGGTATTGTGATAATTTTAGCCGCTTGGGAAATAGTTCATTTGGTAATCATCGTTTTTTCTACTTCGCCAGAGCAATTACATAAGGGTAATTTTGTCACTGAGTTATTTTCGAATAAAGAAGGTAAGGGTTTACCTTGGAACAATCCGACCTGTAAATAAAGTATGAATAAAGTCCAAAAAATCATTATTTTTAGTTTGTTAGTCTTTATTGGTCTAACTTTTCTGGTTAATCTAGCCGTGGCTTTTGAGCCATTAAAAAACCCCTTGAATATTGAGATTAAGAGCCCCGCCCAGGTCTATGAGTTGATCGGTCGGGTATCTCAGGCGATTTTGGGTTTAGTTGGTTCAGCGGTTTTTGTGATGTTCATTTACGGTGGAATTACCTGGTTGCTATCTGGCGGTGCCGAAGAAAAGATCAAAAAGGCTCGAGGAACATTAGTTTGGTCGCTCTTTGGCTTATTAATTATATTCACTAGCTACGCCTTATTAAGTTTTACCATCCGTTATATTACTATTGCGACTGGCGTCAGCACCGAAGCTTTTAGTGACAGCGGTAGCGATCAACCAGGTCCGCCGGCTGGTGGGCAGTAATCTGTATTGACAATTTGGGGTAAAAGATATTATAATATAGAGGTATTAATTAGTTTATTAATTTAATCTCCACAAAGAAAGGGGGTGAAGTATGAACAAAATTATTAAAGTATCGACCTTAGTTTTCCTTTTGGCCCTGTTAGTTGTCCCACATTTTGCTGGTGCCATCGACTTGGGCTTGGGTTATGCCACGGCCACTGGTTTGACCAGTACGGATATTCGCGTAACCGTTTCTCGGATTATTAACGTCGCCCTAGGTCTTTTGGGTGTTATCGCAGTGGTGATTATTTTAGTTGGCGGCTTCAAGTGGATGACGGCTGGTGGTAATGAAGAAAAAGTTACCGAAGCTAAAAAATTGATTGCGGCTGGTGTTATTGGTTTAGCAATTATCTTAACTGCTTATGCCATCGCTGCCTTCGTGATCAACTCCTTGCTCAAGGCCGTACAATAGTTAGTTTGAGTAATCATTGAAGTGTTTAATGCCTCAGCTGGGTAATTAAATTTTTGGGGGCCCAGCCCCTTTCTTACTCACGATGATCATAGTTTCGCCTAATAGGATAATTTGGCGCTAGCTGTAGGTAATATTAACTACCCGTGGTTGAGAAAGGGGCGGGCCCCCCTAAATAAGCATTTATGAATCGGAAAAATATTAATAAAGTGTTGTTTCTTGCGTTGGTTGGTATTTTGGTTTTGCCAGTGTTATGTCTAGCAGCGACTCAACCCGGTACGGCTGATTTTGGCTTAACATCAACAGCGAGCCAGGCTTATGGCACTAAGCCAGCGCAGACTGATCCGACGGTGATTACTGGCACCATCATTGGCGTGATTCTTTCTTCATTGGGTATTATTTTTATGATCCAGGTTATTTTGGCTGGCATCAAATGGCTGACCGCTCAAGGTAATGAAGAGAAAATCACTAGCGCTCGCAAGAGCTTGATTCATTCTATCATTGGTTTGGTTATTGTTCTGTCGGCCTATACTCTAGTCTACTTTGTGATGGGGCAGATACTTTTTCCAGCTATTGGTATCAAGAAATAATTTTGTATAATACATGAAAGTTTTTTCGAACAAAATACTGATAATCATAGTCACCTGGTTTCTTATAATTTTTGCTGTTCCAGCCGTGGCTACTGAGGTGCCGCCAACCTTATTAAATGCCCCCGAACAAGCCGGTGGTCTAGCTGTTAAGGCCGGTTATCCCGAGAAACCGCGGGCACCAGAAGAAGTGGTCGGCCGGCTGATTTCTTATGCGATGGGCGCTTTGGGCGTTGTTTTCTTTGTCCTGATGGTTTATGGTGGTTGGCTGTGGCTAACAGCTAGCGGCAATGAAGAACAAATTACTAAAGCCAAGAAACTAATTATCGAAGCAGTTATTGGTCTAGCGATTATTTTTGCCGCTTATGCCATCACCTACTTTGTGGTTAGTAAAGCTCTAAGTAGCATTACGCCCGAGACAGAGTAGTAATATTGTGATATTGATTATGGCTAATATTTTTAAAAAAATCTATTTTCTAGCTCTTGTATTTTTATTACTCCTACCCTTGGTGGGCGTTTTGGCCGGTGATAAGGATGAGTGGAAACCCGGTAAGCTAACCAATATTACCAGTGAGCTGGAGCGAACTGGTGGTGAACAAGGTATGGGTGTGGATGTTGAAAATTTGAGCAAAGACGAGGCGCTGTATAAAATTATTGGTAAGTGGGTTAATTGGGTAACTTCTTTTTTGGGTGTAGTGTTTACTTTATTAATAATCTATGGCGGCTGGTTGTGGTTTTCGGCTAATGGTAATGAAGAAAAAATTACCCAAGCTAAAAAAATTATTATTAATTCAGTGATTGCCCTGGCCATAGTGCTGTTTGCTTGGATAATTACATCGACCGTATTGTATTATACAGCTAGTGCTTCAGTGACTTCCGTAAGTGGACAATAATTTATATGATATATGTAACACAATATGGTTTTTTGAAAATTATCTCAATACTATTTTTAGTATTGTTTTTGTTTAATAGTTTGTTAACGCCGGCTCTAGCTGTTGAGAACGCTTTGTTGGATATTGAGAATATGGCAAAAACTGGTGCCCAAGTGGCGGGGGAAGGTGGTTATTATACTGGCGATGACCCGGCGGTTGGTGCTAAAGTTTGGGTAGAGAGTACTAGTTATATTATTAGAATAATTATAACCTTTGTTGGTGTTTTATTTTTTGTTTTGATGATCTATGGCGGGGTTTTATGGATGACGGCTGGTGGCAATGAAGAACAGGTTAAAAAAGCCAGAAGTATATTAATCCAAGCATTGGTTGGTATAGTGATTGTTTTTGCTGCCTATGCCGTTACTGTCCTAGTATTTTATGTCCTTGGCAGTGAAACCTCTGGTGTTTATAATGTTGGTGAGATGCCGACAGATACACCTGAAGTTGATTAGCGGTTGGGACCTAATATTCTGGTAAATTATTAGTTTAAAAATAGTAAGAGGGTTTTTAGCTAGTTTATGTCTATAAAATACAGTTATAAAATTTGTCTTCTGACCTTGTTAGCTATGATGTTAATTTCGCCATTGATTGGCTGTCTAGCGGGGGAAGAGGTTGACCTTAATGCAACGGTAGTTGATAGTTTACGTAATTCCGCTGGTGTTAAGGGTGCTGGTTATAACACGGAGGCAACAGAGGAAGGAACGAATGGAAATATTATAGTTATCTACCTTGGTAGAATAATCAAATACGCCTTGACTTTTTTGGGTGTAATTTTCTTTCTTTTTATGATTTATGGCGGTATCCGCTGGATGGTTGCTCAGGGTAATGAGGAACAGGTGACTGAGGCAAAAAAAATGATTAAAAGTAGTGTTATTGGTTTGGTTATTATTCTATCTGCCGGAATTGTCGCCTGGGTTGTTTTTGAATATTTATTTAAGGCGACCACTGGTCAATCCAGTTAAGTTTATCTAAATTTGTGTTTATGTTGATCGAGACAAAAAAAATTAAATTTTTATTCTCATTTATTTTGTTGGTATTTTGTTTATTACCGTCATTATCTGTGATGGCTGTAGAGCAACCTCATCAGACTGCTACAGACTGGCATCGTGATTTTATAACTGCTAGTGGTTTTGCTATACCCGGTACGACCGAGGGTGCTAATCTAGAAAGTGGAATCACCAATATTATCGCGCTTATTTTGTCAGTTGTTTTATCGACCTTGGGCGCAATCTTTTTGATTCTAGTTCTTTATGCTGGTATTCTGTGGATGACCGCTGGTGGCAACCAAGAGCAGGTGACTAAGGCTAAGAAGCTGTTAATTAATGCTACCATTGGTTTAACGATTGTTTTGTCGGCTTATGCTATTACCTATATTGTGATGGCCTGGCTGGGTAATGCCATTGGTTATGATACTGGCGACGGCTTTACGGCTCCGCCAGCCGGCTCTCTATAAATCAAGTTAACTCATTGTCTGATATAAAGTATGTATAAACGAATCACTATTTTTATCCTGGGGTTGGTTTTATTATCTAATATGCTGGGCGTTGGATTGGCGGCTGCTGCTGATGGTGAAGACCCGACAATTATGGGCACGCTGGGCCCGATTGCCACCCAGGCGGGCTATAGCGAGGATACGCAAGAGATGAGTGTGTTTATCATTGTGGCTAATGTTTTGTCTATTCTTTTTACTACTCTGGGCGTCATCTTTATGCTTATTGTGCTCTATGCTGGTTTTCGCTGGATGACGGCTGGTGGTAATGAAGAAAAGGTTACCGAAGCTAAAAAACTACTGATTAACGCGACAATCGGCTTAGCCATTGTTTTATTGGCTCTGAGTATTACCTATTTTGTTGGCGGCGCCCTAGGGCCAGCGATTGGCGAAGAGTATAATCCCGCTCAAGGTTTCTTTTAAACTTAAATATTTGCTTTATGGCTAAAAAGATTTTCTTTTCGATAATTTTGTTGTTTACTCTATCGCTATTAGTAGCTCCGGCTTTGGTTTTTGCTGAAAAAGATGACCTTGGCGTACCCTGGGAAGAAGGTGAAGCCACGGTTTGGGATCGAATGAGATTTGGCTTACAGCCGACTGAGAAGATCGCCTATGGTATTGAAGGCGAGGTCAGAATACCGCTACTGCTAGATACCGTAATGTATTTGGTGCAGGTATTTTTGACTACCCTGGGTGTTATTTTTGTGATTATTGTGGTCTATGCTGGTTTTCGTTGGATGACCGCTGGCGGCAACCAGGAGCAAGTGACTGAGGCTCGTAAACTATTGATCAACGCCACGATTGGTCTGGCAATTGTCATTATGTCTTTATCTATTACCTATTTTATCGTTTACGCCCTATTGTATAGTTCTAGAGGCACCAAGAATTAACATTGGTCGTTTATAGTTTACCTAAAAAGCCCCTTCGGGGGCTTTTATTGTAGAGGGTTATTATATTACTTTTCATCCCTAATCATGGTAATTGCCGCAAAGGGGCAGACCTTAGCACAAAGACCACAACCTTTACAAAAATCATAGTCGGTGTCTCGATAATTTTTATTATTCTTATTTGTTTTGCCAGTTGGATAGATTATGCCCTCGGGGCAGCTTTGTTCACAAAGGCCGCAGCCGGTGCACTGATCATGCAAAAACACTGGCTTAAATGTCCGCCAATTGCCGGTTTTATTTTTGGTGCTCTCGCCCGCTGGAGTTGAAGGTTGATATTTCATAGTTTAGTTCGCAGTCCGTAGTCCACAGTCCCCCTCGACGAGACCGGCCCTGAGTTTAGCCGAAAGGCTCGGGGCAGGCATAGTAGAGGAACGTTGAACCGCCAAGGTTATTTATTTATAGTGGTATTAATTACATAGTTGTAAGCTTTTTGGGCTAGTCGGATGTTTTTAGCTGCCAGCTCTTTATTTTTTTCGTTGAATTTTTCACTGATGGCTTGTTCTAAAGCTTTCAGACTAATTAGATTAGTGGCCGCGGCAAAAGCGCCTAATAAAGCGGTATTAATAATCGGTTTACCCAGGATTTCTAGAGCTAGGCTAGTGGCTGGAATAGTAAAAACTTTAATATTTTTTGATAGGTTAAGGTTGTTTAGTTCTTTTTCGGAATTGATAATGACTATAGCTTGTTGTTTGATCCCATTTAGAGTACGCGGGTCGCTAATAAGGCTAGGATCCTGGATAATTAAAAAATCAGGTTGATAAATTTGGCTGCGGAGGCTGATTGGCTGGTCGCTGATTCGGCAATAGGCTTCGACTGGCGCGCCTTGTCGTTCGACACCAAAAAAAGGAAAAGCCTGAGCGTATTTATTTTGGTGGAAGGCAGCGATCGCGATTAGCTCAGCGGCGGTCACCACGCCTTGGCCACCCCGGCCATGAAGACGAACCTCGATCATAAGATTTATTTAGCTTGTTGTAGTAAGTAGTTAATCGCCTCGCGCCAGCTAGCCAAAGTCTGGAAACCGGTCACTTTTTCGTTGTTGACAAAGAAGGTGGGTGTGCCGGCTGCGCCAGCCTGGTAAGCAGCGTTCAGGTCTTGGCTAATTTCGTTTTTGTATTTTTGACTATCGAGACATTGGTTAAAACGGCCGGTATCCAGTTGGGTCGCGGCGGCTAAACTTTTAATTAGGTCGGTAGTTAGTTGTTCTTGGTTATCAAACATTTTGTCATGGAGGGACCAGAAAAAGACATCGCCCTGTTCCTTGGCGCATTGGCCGGCCAGGGCGGCGGTAATAGACATCTCGCTGACAATTGGGAAATCACGGAAAATAATCCGAATATCGCGAGGATAGAGTAAGTAGAGTTGCTTAATGATTGGATAGGATTGTTTACAGACTGGGCAGGTAAAATCAGCAAATTCCACAATAGTGATGGTGGCGGTTGTATTACCAAGCATCGGGTCGTCGTCAGTAGCAACATTAATCAAACCTGGCTGGTTGGTTGACGACTGGCCAGTTAGTTGCTCCCAGTTGATTTGGCCTTGTTTATATTTGGAGAGGAGGTCGAGCGTCTGAAAAGCAACTGCCAGGCCAAAGGCCAAAACCAGCATTAAAACTATCAACAGCGGTATTTTCCACCACTTGGTTGGTTTTTTAGGTCTTAGTTGATAGGCTGGTGGTGTTGTTTGATCCAGACTAGGCATATAGGGTATTATAGCGGAAAAAGTCATATTTTAAAATCATCATTTGTTAGTAACATCATTTGCGATTGACAAAAAAATCGTTTTGTAATAGACTAGGGGGTAGTTTTTACTCTTATTTATGGTTATTCTCTCAATCATCCAAGTTATTTTAGCGGTTTTGTTGGTTATTGCGATTCTACTCCAGAATCGTGGTGCTGGTATGGGCGCGGTTTTTGGTGGTGAAGGTAATGTCTATAAGACCAAACGCGGCGCCGAAAAAATCCTTTTTTGGTCAACCGTTGTTCTGTCAGTCGCTTTTTTGGTCGTTGCTTTATTAAACGTAATTTTATAGTTTTTAAGATAGCCTCTTTCTTCTCTTATTATTTTATTGCTCTGTGCCAGAAAACAGCACTCCGACAGGTGAAATAGATAACGCTAAAAAGACAATCAAGAAAAAAGATTTTTTTTCTCTTTTTAAACGTCATCGACAATCAACTGAGGAGGAAAAACTAATGGAAAAACAAAAGCAAAAATCCGATCTTGATCGGCAGTTAGTTTTTGGTTTAACGAATCAGGCCAAAAAATCGGTTCCGACCTGGCAACAGATTAAATATCTAAGTAAGGTTTTGAGTTTTAAAGAGAAGAAGGCTATTAAGATTTCAGTTATTATCATTATCTTCGCCGCTGTTTTCTTGGCCGTCAGTTTTTACTTCTTTTCTCTTAAACTGGTGCCGGCTTTTGGTGGGGAATATTCTGAAGGACTAGTCGGTAGCCCGAGATACATTAATCCAATTCTAGCCCAGACCAATGATGTAGATATGGACCTGGCGGCAGTGATTTTTTCTGGTTTGATGAGACGTAACCAGAGTCAAGAGCTGCAGCCCGACTTGGTGGGCAGCTATCAGATTTCTGAGGATCAGAAAGAATATACGTTTATTTTAAAAGAGGGGATCAAGTGGCACGATGGTCAGCCAGTGACCGTTGAGGATATTCTGTTTACCTTTGATTTAATTAAGGACCAAGAAGTCGCCTCTCCTTTAGCGGTCAGTTTTAAAGGGGTTAGTATTGAGCAAATCGATGAATTAAGTTTTAAGTTTGTTCTATCCGAACCATTTACACCTTTTCTTAGTACTTTGACCTTTGGTATTTTACCTAAACATCTTTGGCAAGAGATCGATCCGGCCAACCTTCGTTTGGCTGATCTAAATCTTAAACCGATTGGTTGTGGTCCGTTCAAATTTTATTCTTTAAAAAAAGATAGTCTTGGTGAGATTAAGTCAATTGTTTTAAACCGTTATGATGATTATCATTTTGGTCGAGCTTATCTAGATCAAATCACTTTTAAGTTTTATCCCGATCTTGGCTCGATTGAGCAAGCTTTGGTTAATAAAAACGTTCAAGGTGTAAGCTATTTGCCAAAAGAAGCTAAAGATAAAATTTTTGATAAGGGGTTGGATTCGGCTAAGGGTTATCATCTTTATCCTCTAAATTTTCCACAATATACCGCTGTTTTCTTTAATCAAAAAAATAGTGAAGTTCTGCAAGACAAAAATATTCGCCAGGCTCTCGCTCAAGCGACCGACCGATCGCGATTAGTTTGGCAAACCCTTAGTGGTGACGCCGTGATTATTGATGGGCCGATTTTGCCGGGCTTTATTGGTTACTATCCCGAGATTAAAAAATATGACTATTTGCCGGAAGCGGCGGCGGCCTTATTAGATCAAGCTAAGTGGCAAGCGATTAGTCCCAATGATTTTATTACTTGGCAGCGGCAGCAGGAGAAGGCTAGTCTACCCGCCGACAGCGAGTACATTGATCAGAGCGATGAGGAGCGGTTAGCTGCGTTGGGTGGCCAGGAGTATTTTAGAAAAAAAGGTGACAAAATTTTAGAAATTACTCTGACCCTAGTTGATCGGGCCGAGAATGTCGAGGTGGCTAAAGTTATCCAAGAAAATTGGCAGATGATCGGCATACGAACAATTTTAAATATTGTACCAGCCGATAATATTCGTAAAGATGTTATTAAACCACGTAATTATCAGGCTTTGATCTATGGTGAGATTGTTGGTGCGGATCCAGATCCTTATCCCTTTTGGCATTCTTCACAGAATGTTGACCCAGGATTGAATTTAGCTATTTTTACTGATCGTCGGGTGGATAATTACATCGAAGCGGCTCGTCAGACCAGTGATACTAGTAAGCAGGAAGAAAATTACAAAAAATTTCAAGACATTTTAGCTGAGGAACTGCCAGCAATTTTTCTCTATAGCCCGACTTATAACTATGTTTTAAGTGAGCAGGTTAGAGGATTTAGCGTAGAGAATATTTCTAAACCGTCGGATAGGTTGGTTGATTTGACTCAGCGCTATATCAAAACTAAGCGGGTTTGGTCATCGAACTAAAAATTTTGTCCCAAGTATATTAGTTAGATGGTATTTGGTGGTTGGGTTTTAGTGATGGAGAATTGTGGAATTATCCGTCAACGCCTACGCCGGTGTGGTGAAATTGGTATACACGCACCGTTCAGGTCGGTGTGCCGTAAGGCGTGGAGGTTCGAGTCCTCTCACCGGCATAGACGTTGGTGGTGAACAAGCACTGTTGGTAGTGCCGTAATTGCAAGGCCGTAAAATTCCTCATCCTCTCCTGGGTAATTTATGCAAAGGAGTTATAAATTATGAAGTTGGTAGTTATAGATTGTTTGACTTTCGGCTTTATAATCTTATAATTTTTACTATGGATCACAAACAAAAAACCCAAAAAGGGGCCAAGATTGACCACAAATTTTTAACTTCGCCAGCTTTAACAATTGGCGATCGGCGGAGTTTTAATCTAGCGACTAAGGCTCTAGCTAACGCCGAGAAGAATTCTCGTGAAAAACTTAGAGTTATTCCTCTGGGCGGTATGGAAGAAGTCGGTCGTAATATGATGGTTTTGGAATATAATGACGACATTATTATTATTGACATGGGACTGCAGTTTCCTGAGGAAGATATGCCGGGGATTGACTATATCATCCCTAATATCAGCTACTTGCGTGATAAGGTCAATAAAATTAGGGGAGTAATTATTACTCACGGTCATTACGATCATATTGGCGCGGTGCCTCATTTGATTGGTCAGTTGGGCAACCCAGTAATCTATACTGGGGCTTTAACGGCGGGTATCTTGAGAAAACGTCAAGAAGATTATCGTGGCGCGCCTAAATTAAACCTAGCACAGATTGATGAGCGTTCCAAAATTAAACTGGGTCGGTCATTTCGGATAGAATTTTTTCGGGTCAATCATAATATTCCGGATAGTTTTGGTGTAGTGATCAAAACGCCGATTGGTACGATAGTGCATACTGGCGATTTTAAATTTGATGAAAATCCGGTTCATGATAAGCCGATTGATTTTAACCGGCTTAAAACTATCGCTAGAGATAAGATCTTGTTATTGATGTCGGATAGCACTAACGCCGAACATCCTGGCCACCAGCTTTCCGAAAGCCAGGTGGGGGTTGAGCTCTCGACTATATTAGCTGAGGCCAAGGGTCGGATTATTGCTGGTACCTTTGCTTCTAATCTATCGCGCGTCCAACTTTTGGTTGCCTTAGCCGAAGAGCACGGCCGAAAAGTTTTAATTGAGGGTCGTAGTTTAAATGATAACTTAGAAATCGTTAGAGATTTGGGGTATACCAAAATAAAAAAGAATACGATTGTCAGCTGGCACGAAGCTAAAGATTTGCCCGATAATAAATTATTGATTATTTGTACTGGGGCCCAAGGTGAAAAAAATGCGGTTTTAATGCGCTTAGCCAACATGGAACATAAATATTTAAAACTTAAGAAGGGTGATACGATCATTTTTTCTTCTTCGGTTATTCCTGGTAATGAGCGAACGGTCCAGAGTCTTAAAGACACATTGTATCGTCACGGCGCTAAGGTTATTCATTATCAAATGATGGACATTCATGCTGGTGGCCATGCTAAACAGGAAGATCTAAAAAAACTGATCAATATCTTCCGTCCTAAGTTTTTTATGCCGATTGAAGCCAATTATTACATGTTGGTAATTCATGGCGAGGTGGCCCAACAGGCAGGAATCCCCGAGAAAAGTATTTTGATCCCTAATAATGGCCAGATAGTAGAGATAACTAAAAATGGCGCTAAATTAAGTAGCCAGCAGGTACCCAGTGATTATGTTTTTGTGGATGGTTTGGGCGTGGGTGATATTTCGGAAATTGTTTTGCGCGACCGGCGAGTGATGGCTGAAGATGGCATGCTGGTAGTGATCGTGACGATTCGCCAAAAAACTGGCGAATTAGTGCAGAACCCCGATCTGATCTCGCGTGGTTTTATTTATATGAAGGAAAACAAGAATTTAGTTGAAGAAACCCGTAATAAAGTTAAGGTTTTACTCAAAGATAAAGACCATCACTCACCAGCTTTTGAGAATTATCTTAAAAACAAGATCCGCAATGAGATTGGCGATTTTTTATGGAAGAAGACTAATCGTCGGCCAATGATACTGCCGGTGCTGATTGAAGTCTAATTAAGATAACAGGACGATAGGACGCTAGGACGGTAGGTAAATACAAATACCCGGTGGTCATATCGTCATAGTGTTCTAAATTATATGGAAATAACTATTTTAGGTTCAGGAAGCTATCAGCCAGAGCTTAGTCGGCACTCGGCTGGCTATTTGGTTCGAGCAGGCAAAAAAAATCTAGTTTTTGATTTTGGTCGGGGAGCGGTTGACCAGCTGATGAAAGTTGGTGTTAATTATTATGATATCGACGCTATTTTTATCACTCATTTGCATTCTGACCATTGCTCTGACTTGTTAGCTGTTTTGCATATTCTACTTATTGAGCCAGCTTTCTTGTCTTTTAGAAAAAAGAAACTAGTTGTTTATGGTCCGGTAGGGTTTAATAAGGTAATGGCTAAGTTAATGGTGATATTTAATTTAACTAAGTATCGGCCACAGTATAAGATTGTTTTTAAAGAGATAAAAGATGGTCAGAGTGCTAGGATCGGCAGTTGCCAGATTAGGGGTTATAAGGTTAAACACTCGCGGACCTGGAATTGTTTAGCTTATCGGATTAGCGCCAATAAAAAAGTGTTGACCTATTCTGGTGATTCGGAGCAATGCCCGGGTTTATTAAAGGCTGCCCGAGGAGCGGATTTGGCAATTTTAGAAGCTAGCTGGCCAGAGAAATTTATTGCGGGCGGTCATATGAGCGCTAGCCAAGCAGCGGCTTTGGCTCAAAAAGCTGGAGTCAAGAGATTAGTTTTAAGCCACATGCATTCTTTTTATTTTAGAAAATATAATCCGCTGGCTGAAGCAAAAAAGAATTATCGTGATCAAGTAGTGGTTGCTAGAGATTTGATGGTAATTGATGTTTGATAGTTGGGTATATTAGGACCTAATTTTAAGACTAAAGTTATTATCCCCGGATAGGGGATTTTATTATTGACAAAGAAGGTAATAAGTGTTAAGGTTAAAAATCATTTAGTGTTTTTTTTGGATCAAAAACAGGAGGTGTCTGGGATGACTACCAGGAAAGTGATTACGATCCATGCGCGCGAGCATGGCGGAACCCTGATTTTCCGGGTCTGGAACGGCCTCAAAGAGGCCTACGAGACCAATGGTTTGCCGGCGGCTGGGGTTTTCAAGTGGTTGATGGTTCAATGTATGGTTGAAAATATTCAACCTGCATCCGTCATCGATCTGCGAGACCTGGGGTTGGCTGACCTGACGCAGAAGATTACGGAGCTGTATGATCTGTGCGATGGGTTCGCCAAGCGGGCGCTCGGCATCGCTGAGCGGACCGGTGATTCGGCCGACGAGCAGGCTGACCTGCTCGATGAGGAAACCTGGCTGGACGGCCAGCCGGTGGTCGCGGCATTCTGACGCCGCTTCCCCGTCGTCCGATTCTAGGAGGTTGGGCGTGCTTGCACGCCTTTTTTTATATCAGTTATCTGCTATTTGGTATCTGTTATTTGTTATTTGATTTGGTTTCAGCGGCGGAGGTTAAGATTAGTTCCTTTAATTAAGCCATTAATTAATTCTGGCAGCGAATTTAATTTATCAGTTATAGAATTATATTCTTTTAGACTAATTAATTCTCGGATTTTAGATTTTTCTATAAAGTCTTTGGTCTCAGCGACAGAACCACGGGCGTAGATATAAAATAATATCTTGTCCTTTTTATAATATCGGAACCAACCTTCAGCTATGTTGCTCGATATAGAATCAGCCGACCTAATTAGCTGCTTGCCGATAGTGTCTTTAGCTAAGTAATCCCAGCGGCTGACGATATTCCAAATATCATTAGCCAACTCAAAACCCAAGATATAGGCATAATGTTCTTCTAATTTCATATATTTTAAGTGTGTATTATTGATTATTAAATAAATCTAAAATTTTATACTCAGCTTGAATAAGCGGTAAAATAATGATATTATAAAGGCATTAGTAAGTCAGCAAATAATCAAAATTCAGGTATCAAATAGCAAATACCAAATAGCAAATACCAAATAATCTATGGCTAAAAAACCAATTATTCTATCCGGTATCCAACCCAGTGGCGAGCTGCATATTGGCAATTATTTAGGTTCGCTCAAAAATTTTGTTGAGCTGCAGAATAGTGGGGATTATGACTGCTATTTTTTTGTGGCTGATCTGCACGCCATGACCGAGAATTATAATCCGTTGGAGTTGGCTAAAAAGACGCGCGGCGTAGTTCTTGACTATTTAGCGGCTGGTTTAGATCCGAAAAAATCAACTATTTTTATCCAATCGCAAGTGGTTGGCCATACTGAGTTGGCTTGGATTTTTAACACACTGTCACCAATGGGCGAGCTAGAGCGAATGACTCAGTATAAAGATAAGGCCGCGCGGCAGAAAGAGAATGTTAATGTTGGTTTATTTGTTTATCCGGTCTTACAAGCGGCGGATATTTTAATGTATCACGGTGAGCTGGTGCCAGTTGGTTATGATCAGTTACAGCACGTGGAGTTAACCCGGAGCGAGGCGCGTTGGTTTAATAATAAATACGGCCAGACTTTTATTGAACCAAAACCATTATTAACTAAAACGCCTAAGATAATGAGTTTATTAGATCCAGAAAAAAAAATGTCCAAGAGTTTGGGCCCTGGGCACTATATTGGTATTAATGAATCGCCGGTGGAGATTAAACAAAAATTAAAACGAGCCGTATCTGACGAGGGTCATGGCAATTCAGCTGGCGGTAAAAATTTGTTGTTGCTTTTGGAAAATTTTTCGCCCAAAGAAATAGTCAGTCACTTTCAGACTCAGCAAAAACAGGGTCAAATAAAATTCGGCGAGCTAAAAGAGCGCCTGGCTGATGATATTGCTAATTATTTTGCACCCTTTAGGGACAAGCGTCAGGAGCTAGAAAAAGATAAAAAACAGGTTGATTTGGTTATTAGCGGGGGAAATAAGAAAGCTCAGGTGGTAGCTGATAAAACCATTATTGAGGTGAAGAAGAAGGTTGGACTAATATAGACATATGACAAAAAACAGAAAAATTGGGTTGGCTATAATTTTTATTCCATTAGCTATTATTTTTATATTATATTTAATTTATATTGTGGTGCCATCTTGTGTCGAACCAACTTATTTACCAAACCAGGGATATACCTGTGCCAGCATAGGAGATACTGTGAAGTTTTTTATATTTTTAATGATATTTATTATTTGGATAATCTTAGGTGTACCGTTAGGAATTTATCTGATATTTAGGAAAAATAAACCATCAGTTAAGTGATTTTATATGAAGATTACTCTTTTAGGTACGGGGGCGCCTTATCCAGATCCACAAAGAAATGCGCCTGGGTTTTTATTAGAACACGATGAAGTGCCTTATTTAATCGACTGTGGTGGTGGGGTGTGCCACCAGCTAGCTAAGATTGGTTGCCCGGGAGCCAAATTAGATAATATTTTTATTAGTCACATTCACATTGATCACTGTGTCGAGTTTCCAGCTTTGGTTTTTAGTTCGTATTTAACTGGTAAAGAAGGCAGCTTCCATCTATTTGGTCCGGCCGGAGTCAAACATTGGGTCGAGAGCACTTTCAACACTACTTATGACTTCGCGCCGCAGATGATGCGCGATTTACGAAATAAGGAGATTAGCGTTATTACTCAAGAAGTTGAATCAGGTAAAATTTTTGAACAAGATGGTTTGGTAGTTGAGGCCGAACCAGTGGAACATGGTTTTCCCACTTTAGCTTATAAATTTACTGCCAATGGTAAAAGCGTAGTTTTTAGCGGTGATACCCAGCCCTGCGCTGGTTTGACTAAAATTGCCCAAGGCGCGGATTTACTAATTATTGAGTGTTCTTTCCCAGAAGACATGGGCATTAAGCCAAATCATTTAATCCCATCGCAGGTTGGCCGGATTGCTCAAGCGGCTAAGGCTAAAAAAGTTTTGTTAGTTCATCTTTTTCCTTTTTGCCACGGCAAAGAAGAAGCGATATTAGCGGAAATTAAAAAACATTATTCTGGACCAGTCGAGATTGGACAGGATTTGCAAGTGATGGAAGTTTAATTATTATTCAAATTAGATTTTATGTTGTTGAATAAGAAGAAAATATTTATCGTCGTTATTTGTTTGGTTATAGTTTTGGTTACTGTCTTTTTAGTGTCAGTCGTTATTTGTCTAGCTAAAAAGCAGCGTAGTTTAGTCATTGAGAATGGAAAAATGCTCCTGGCGATTAACGCTTTGGATAAAGAGGGTAAAATCTGTCAGAGCAGTTTAGATTATGAACGCTATGATGGCAAGTGGCACAATCTTGATGAATTAGAAACGATAGCTGTGGTTGACGATAAATATTGGGTGGCGGCTAGTTTAATCAGTGGCGTACCTGGAACACGAGAATTGGTGGTTTTCAATATGACGGATTCAGGTCGTGGGGTGATGTTTGCTGACCAAAATTTGTTTATTTATCTTAATGATTATCCTTTGATTGATGAGGCGGCTGGTAACATTTTTGCTTTTGGCTATTATAACGAGGAAAGAGATCTTTTTAAGTTAGATTTGAAAAATAGTCAGGCCACCAAGATTTTTTCTCCGAGCGACCAGTCTGGAGAACTCTTGGTGCAAGCAATATCCAAAGATAAAAAGTTTTTGCTGTTATATGAACATACTGGTTCGCCGTACGAATGTTATACTTGTACTGCTGAAGAGATGGAAGATAAATCGTTAGGTTATAAAGCAGTTAGTATAGAAACTGGTAAAATTCAGTTGATTGAAGATTATACTCATTGGGAGGATGAAATAAAGTAGTTATTTTAAAAATAAAAAATCCGACGAATCGTCGGGTTTTTTAGTATCTAAGTAGGGTAGTAAGCCGAATTCAGTCACGTAAAGGCTCGCTGGCGCTCGCCCACGCGACAAGTCCCAGCTTAGAATTATTGGACTTGTCCCGTAAACGAGCGTAGCGAGTTCTACGGGATGGTTATCTATCTAGGTCCGATGTTGCCACCGGACTCAAGCGAGCAACTAAATTGCTCTTGCACCAGGGAGGGTTTACCATCACATCCCGGTCGCCCGGGAGGAAGAAAAGTAGCTACTTTAAGAAATCATATGATTTTCTCAAGAAACACCTTTTCTCTTTTCACCTTTGGCCCGCCAAATTGGTGGGTTATCATTGTCTCTGTGACACTTTCCCTAAGATTACTCTTGGTCGCTGTTAGCGACTCCCATTAACTCCGATAAATCGGAGGGTGTTCGGACTTTCCTCCCCCATGATCCGTCAAATTGGCGGATTTTACGGGGGCAACCACCTTGCCTACTTAGATTTTGGTATTATACTTGGCTTATAGTTAGTTGTCAAGGCTTAGATTGACTTTTAGCTCAAAATTGAATAGAATAGAGGGCAGTTAGAGGGCAAACACATGGGTTTGCCCCAACATGCCCAGACTCTATGAAAAAAGCTGAATTAACCTTTACCGCCTTACTTTTGCCTGTCGATTATATGATGGTCGTCGGCGCGGGTATTATTGCTTATTTTTTGCGGTTTCAGTCATTTTTGAAAGAGGTCCGACCAGTAATTTTTGCTTTGCCTTTTGATCGCTATTTGGACATCGTTTTATTAATGGCTCTGGGCTGGTTGGTGGTTTTCATTTTTTCTGGTTTGTACAAAACTGCTGGTTCTCGTAAATTTTTGGCTGAATTTTCTCGGATAATTCTGGCTTGTTCCACTGCATCATTAGTGTTAATTTTGATCATTTTTTTCCGTAAAGAGGAGCTGTTCTCCTCTCGTTTTATTATCTTGGCGGTTTGGGTTCTTAGTATTATTACGGTTACTGTCGGTCGGGCGCTGGTCCGAGGTATGCAGCGATTTTTGTTTACCACTGGTTATGGGGTTCATAATTTAGCTATTTTTGGCGCTGATAAAACAACCCAAGACGTGGTAAATGAGATTAAACTAAAAAAATATTTAGGCTTTAGGGTGATTGGTGTTTTTTATAATTTTAATGGTGAGGAGAAGAAAACTTTGCGGGTTTTATTGAATAATGGTCAGCTGGACGAGGTTATGCAAGTTGATCCGCGTTTACCCAAAGAACAAGTATTAGAATTGGTCGATTGGTGTAGTGAGAATCACGTTGTTTTTAAATATGCACCAGATTTATTTCAAGCTAAGGCTACTAATATTGATATTAGCACTATTGCTGGTGTACCGATCATCGAGCTGAAAAAAACTCCGCTTGACGGTTGGGGCAAAATCTTAAAGCGGGTTGTCGATTTTATTCTAGGCCTGATCATAACTATTATTTTATTGCCAGTGATGTTGGTGATCGCTGTTTTAATCAAACTAGATTCGCGTGGGCCGGTTATCTATAAAAATCAAAGAGTGTCACGCGAGGGTATATTTAATACTTATAAATTTCGTTCGATGAAGCTAGAATACTGCACCGGCTTGGGTTATGGCGGTCAGAAAGCCGAAGAATATGAGAGACAGTTGATTCAAGAAAAAAATCAGCGTCAAGGTCCGGTTTATAAAGTTTTAGCTGATCCGCGGCGAACCCGAGTAGGCCGTTTTTTAGAGCGAACTAGTCTGGACGAATTGCCGCAGTTTTTTAATGTTATATTGGGTAATATGAGCTTAGTGGGACCACGACCGCATCAACCGCGTGAGGTGGAGAAATATCAGCGTCATCATAAAGAAGTTTTGGCGATCAAACCGGGCGTCACTGGGCTAGCGCAGATCTCTGGTCGGAGTGATCTTGATTTTGATGAAGAAGTCAAATTAGATACTTATTATATCGAAAATTGGAGTTTATTTCTGGATTTATGGATTTTGTTTCGGACGCCGTTGGCAGTATTAATTCGAAAATCGCGAGTCTAAAAGTTGAATCTATTATGAAAGTCGCTTTAGTTCATGATCATTTAGTCCAAGACGGTGGTGCCGAAAGAGTCTTGAAGATTTTTCAAGATATTTTTCCTAATGCTCCCATTTACACCCTGCTCTATAATGCCAAGACGATGGGTAATGATTTTCGTCAGAAGGATATCCGGACTTCGTTTATTCAAGATTTACCCTGGGGGCTTAAGAAATATCAGTGGTATTTGCCGTTGATGCCAATGGCGACCGAGCGGCATGATCTGACTGGTTATGATTTAGTTATTTCTTCGGCTTCGGCAATGGCCAAAGGCGTGATTACTCATCCTAATACACTCCATATTTGTTATTGTCATACGCCGACGCGCTATCTTTGGACGGACACGCATAGTTATATCAAAGAGTTGAATGTTAACCGTGTCTTGAAGCGAATTATTCCTTTGTTTTTGACCCGCTTGCGTAAGTGGGATCGATTAGCGGCCGATCGGGTAGATTATTATGTGGCTAATTCTAAAAACGTTGCTAAGCGGATTTATAAATATTATCGTCGGCAAAGCGAGGTGATCTATCCACCGGTTGAGATTGATAAATTTTATATTGCTGACCAGCTAAATCATTATTATTTAGCTGGTGGCCGGCTAGTACCTTATAAGCGGTTTGATATGGTGGTGCAGGCTTTTAATAAGCTAGGTATTCCTTTAAAAATCTTTGGTACTGGGCCAGAAGAAGCCAAACTAAAGAAAATGGCTAAACCGCATATTGAGTTTTTGGGACGAGTATCACCTAAGCAACTAGCTGAATTGTATGCTCATGCTTTAGCCTATATCCATCCCCAGGAGGAAGATTTTGGTATTACTTCGGTTGAAGCCATGGCTTCGGGTCGGCCGGTGATTGCTTATCCAGTCGGTGGGGCGTTAGAAACAGTAATTCCTGGTGTCACTGGCGAGTTTTTTGATGAGCAGACCTGGGAGAGCCTCGGCGATGCAGTAATTCGTTTCAAGCCAGAAAGTTATGACCCACAGACAATTCGGCAGCACGCTACTAAGTTTGGTGTTGATGAATTTAAAAATCGGATAATGGACTATATTGAAAAGACTTATCAGGAGTTTAAGGGGAATAAGTTAATCAAATAGTACCCTTCGGTTCGCTACGCTCGCTCAGGCTCAGTGCACAGTACTGAGTACTTTAGTGAGCGGATTAAACTATCATTGAGTATTGCGTACTGAGCGTTAATCACTAAGCGCTATATGATTATTGGAATCGATATTAGGCCTTTAATGGACCAAAACCGGAGTGGCGTGGGTGAATATGTTACTCAACTCTTGGATAATTTGTTTAAAATTGACCAAACCAATCAGTATAAACTTTTTTATAATTCCTTTAGATCAGTAGCTGCCGATTTACCCAAGTGGGATTACCCAAATGTTAGATTTTATGGCTGGCGGTTGCCGAATAAACTGTTGAGTCTTTCCTTTTTGTTTTTGGGGTGGCCTAAAATAGACAAGCTGATTGGCGGTTGTGACGTTTTTATTATTCCCAATCTTTGTTATTTTTCTTTATCCAAAGGCTGCCACCAGGTGGGGATAGTTCATGATCTTTCTTTTGAATTGTATAAAGAATTTTATAAACGTAAGTGGCGTCTTTCTTATTGGCTAATCAACGCTCGGAATATTTTTAAAAGAGCCGATCAATTGGTAGCTGTTTCTCAAAACACCAAAGATGATTTGATTAAATGTTATGGTATCGCTGAGGAAAAAATTGAGGTCATCTATCCGGGAGTCCGCGAGCCGGTGTTACCAGATGGCGGTCGTCAGCAATTAGTCAATTTACCCGAGCGTTTTATTTTGATGCTTGGTACACGTGAGCCCAGAAAAAATTTAATCGGCATAGTTCGGGCTTTTGAAAGAATAAAAACCGAATCCGGAGATTTGGACCTCGGGCTAGTAATTGCCGGTGGCAGCGGTTGGCTGAATGCGGCAGTTGATCGGGCTATTAAGAAGAGTAATTTTAAAAAAGACATTAAGGTTTTGGGTTATGTCAGCGAAGAAGTAAAAACAGAACTTTATCGCCAGGCGGACGTTTTTATTTATCCTTCTTTCTATGAAGGTTTTGGTTTTTCACCCTTAGAAGCGATGCAGCAGGGCTGCCCGGTTATTACCAGTCTATCGCCAGCGACTGCCGAAATTGCCGGCGGCGCGGCGTTGTTGGTCAATCCGTATAACATTTCGGAAATGGCGGAAGCAATTGAAAAAATTACGAATTACGAATTAAGAATTAAAGATTTGTTAATTAATAAGGGTTTGGAGCGAGCCAAAGGGTTTAATTGGGAGACGACGGCAAGGAAGGTTTTGGATTTGATAAATAGTTTTGAATTTTTGGCTAAGAGTTGAAGTTAATCATTTTTGTTTAAAACTATGCAAAACGACAGTTATCTTAATTTGAATAATGGAGACAAGATGCCGGTTATTGGTTTGGGAACCTGGAAATCATCCCCGGCAGAAGTGGGGTCGGCCGTTGAATATGCTTTATTAGAGTGCGGCTATAAGCATATTGATTGTGCCGCTATTTATGGTAATGAAAAAGAAATCGGTTTGGCTTTTAAAAATGTTTTTAGTGACAAAAAAAATAGTCGGCAGGAGGTGTTTATTACCAGTAAATTATGGAATAACGCCCATGCTAAAGATGATGTCGCCATCGCCTGTAAAAATACTTTGCGGGATTTGCAGTTAGAATATCTTGATCTTTATCTGATGCACTGGGGCGTTGCTACGTCGCTGGATTTAGGTCGGGAGCCGGTAGATAAGACGGGAAAACTAATCACGGCTAAGCTGCCAATTAGAGAAACCTGGGAAGCGATGGAAGAACTAGTTAAGCTTGGTTTGGTTCGATCGATTGGCGTAGCCAATTTTACTGCTCCGATGTTGGTTGATCTTTTTACTTACGCAAAAATTATGCCGTCGGTTAATCAGGTTGAACTCCATCCGTATAACCAACAGTCCAGGCTGGTAGAATTTTGTCAGGATCATAAAATGGTGGTAACCGCCTACTCTCCCCTAGGTTCACCTGGTAATAACCCAGGCGATCAGCCGGTTTTGTTGGATGACCGGGTTATTAAAGAAATTGCCCAGAGCCATCAGAAGTCTCCAGCTCAAATTTTGATCCGCTGGGCCAGACAGCGTGAGACTATTGCTATACCAAAAACCGTTACGGCCGAACGGATCAAGGAAAATATAGCGGTTTTTGATTTTGAATTGTCTTCAGCTGAAATGGATTCGGTCAGCGCTCTAGAAAGGGGTTATCGTTATGTTGATCCTTGGGATTGGTGGCGGATACCGTATTTTGATTAAATCAATTTTGTTGAATAAAATAATTGTTAAGTTTATGAGAATTCTTATTGATGCTCGATTATATGGCCCTCGTGGAGCTAAGGGTCTGGGTCGTTATGTCCAAGAATTAGTTTTGGGTTTGCAGAAGATAGATCAAGAAAATCAATACATTATTTTATTAACCAAAGATAATTGGGATGAATTTAGCGCCAGCGCTAATTTTCAGAAAGTTTTAGCGCCTTGGCGTTGGTATACTTTAGCCGAACAAATCTATCTACCAAGTTTGATTAAAAAGCAGCAACCAGACTTAGTCCATTTCCCCCATTTTAATGTGCCGCTTTTTTATCATGGTCGGCTTATTATTACTATCCATGATTTGCTTCTTCGGACCTACCCTTCGCGGCGAGCAAGTACTTTAGGTCTATATAGGTATTGGTTAAAGAATCTGGCGTATCGACTGGTAGTCTGGTCAGCGGTGCGCCGAGCGCAGAAAATTATTGCTGTTTCCGAGTTTACTCGGTCAGAGATTGTTAAATATTATCCTTGGGCGGCTAGCAGAACTGAAATGGTTTATAATGGCTTAACTAAGCTAGAAAATTTAGTTGATTCATCAATCGACAAATCAGTGCTTTTAAGATATAATATAACAAAACCATTTTTACTTTATGTTGGCAACGCTTATCCGCATAAAAATTTGGAAAATTTGGTTTTGGCCTTTAAACAAATCAGTCAAGAAGTTGATTATCAGTTGGTTTTCGCTGGCCAGAAAGATTATTTTTCCCAGCGGCTGGCTGATTTTACCCAGCAGCAAGGTTTGACTGATCAGCAGGTACTTTTTTTGGACTATGTGGCTGATGCTGATTTGGCAACATTGTATCAAACCGCTGCGCTGTATGTTTTTCCCTCGCTCTATGAAGGTTTTGGTTTGCCGTTGCTTGAGGCCATGAGCTGGGGTTTGCCGGTGGTCGGGTCAAAAGTTCCCTGCTTAGAAGAGATCGGCGGCCTGGCTTATGAAAAATTTTATCCCCAAAGTGTCAATGATATAGCCGACAAGATTGTTGCCTTATTAAATAATCCTACTCGTCAATCAGAGTTAAGAGAGTTAGGCCTAGAGCGAATAAAAAAATTTGATTGGCCGGAGAGCATTAGTAAACATTTAGCTATTTATCGCCATGCCGCAGAAAAAAACAAAAATAAATAATTTAGAAGAACTGACGGCTAGATTAGAATCTGGTAAGGTTTCTGGTCGCACTAAGAAAAAAAATTTTACGCTCCAAGAGGTAAAAGTGCCGGTTAAAGTTAGCAATTATCTCAATCATTATATTTCTCCCCACTTAGTTGATCTTAAGTCTTTTTTTTCAGCGAGTAATCTTCCTGAAAAACTAGAGATTACTTATTCTGAGCCAGTTGAGGACTACTTTGAGGCAGCTAAAATTAGCCTAAGACCGAACGAGGAGGATAATTCTAATGATGCCGGGGAACTAGAAGTGGCTGAAGTTGATCTTTCGCCCGATGAGGTTATTAGCCAGGAAATGATTGGACCGGTCGAGGAATCAATCGTGGTTTTAGCTCCGATGGCAGGTAGTCTCTGGCGGCGAATATTAGTCACGCCAGTGAGAGCAACGCGTTGGGTTTTATGGGTGGCTGATCAGGGGGCTAATCGAGTCATTCAACCTCTACGCCGATTGCCTTTTACGCCCCAAAATAAGGCTTTATTGGCTTTCATCGTGATGGCAGTTGTTTTAGTTTTACCGATTAGCGGCCTGACTTATTATAAGACGTTGCAGGATAAAAAGAACACTATCTTGAGCCAAACAGAAGCGGCAGTTGGCGATCTAAAAGAGGCAGAATTTTTGGCGGCTCAAGAGAGTTTTAATACTGCTAAAGAGGAATTAGACAGTATTAACGCTTTAGTGGCTGGCATTATTCATTTGATTCCGGATACAGATAAAACCTTGACCTCGGGCCAAGCTTTGATAAAAATCGGCGAAAATTTGTCCCTAGTTGGTAACTCATTAGAGGAAGCCCTGGGATTTTTGACCGACGATTCTCAAAGCCTGGCGGCCAAAGTAGAGAAGCTTAAATTTAGTTTGGATTATTCGCTGCCCTTGGTTGAAGAAATTAATCAAGAAATTATCAAAGTAGATATTAGTCTGATACCTCAAGATAAACGTCAGACATTTCAAACGGCTCTGGAGAAGATGCCTCAGATTGCTCAGAGTTTTAAATACTTTAGTGATGTTACTGGTTTGGTTGTTGATATCTTGGGCCAGAATGAACTCAAACGCTACTTACTAGTTTTTCAAAATAACAATGAGATCCGTCCAGCCGGTGGTTTTATTGGTAGTTTTGCTCTGCTTGATTTGGTTGATGGCCAAATCAAAAATTTAGAAATTCCCGGGGGCGGTTCTTATGATCTGCGAGCTGGCTTAAAAGAAAATTTTATTAGTCCAGAACCACTGCAGTTAGTTCGGGCTCGTTGGGAGTTTCAAGACAGTAATTGGTTTAGTGATTGGCCGACCGCGGCGAGTAAGATCATTTGGTTCTATAACCAATCTGGTGGGCCGACCGTTGATGGCGTGATTGCTCTTAATGCTGATTTGATGGAGAATTTATTAAAAATTGTTGGTTCGGTTGAGATGGCGGGGTATAGCCGTGATATTGATAGCGACAATTTTTTTGTGGAAACCCAGAAAATTGTTGAGCTGGAGTATGATCGGGCCGAGAATAAACCAAAACAGTTTATTGCTGATCTAGCTCCAGAAATGTTGGATAAAATATTCAAAGCCAACCGGCAACAATTAGTCGGCATTTTGTCCTTATTAAACCAATCGTTAACTAATAAAGATTTACAACTTTATTTTACTAATCCTGATACCCAGGCCGAAGTTAAAGATTTGGGTTGGAGCAATGAAATTGAAAAAACCGATGGGGACTATTTGCTGGTCGTTAATGCTAATATTGGCGGTCAAAAAACCGATGCGGTGATTGAACAAAGTATTATGCATCAGGCTGACGTTAATGCAGACGGTAGCATCATTAACACCGTTACTGTTATCCGTAAACATTTAGGCCATAGTGGCGACCTATTCACTGGCGGTCGGAATGTTAACTACTTACGACTCTATGTTCCAGCGGGTAGTCAGTTAATTTCGGCTAGTGGTTTTGATTCCCCGGCCAAGGATTTATTTAAACCGGTTTTGGACAGTTATCAGCCAGATGATGATTTGCAGCGATTGTCTGGTCTAGCGGTGACTAATCAGGAGCAGCAGGTGAGTATTAACCAGGAGTTTGGCAAAACTGTTTTTGGTGGTTGGACGCAGACCGACCCTGGCACCGCTTCGGTGATAACCTTCAAATATCGATTACCTTTTAAAATAGATTTTGCTACCTACAAGACTAATATTGACTGGTTGGATAAGCTGGAAAATAAATTAGGTTGGGCGCCAACCACCGCTCAATATAGTCTTTTAGTTCAAAAACAATCAGGGGTATTTTCAGGTTTTTATAGTTTGGTTAACTACCCGAACGATTGGCGAGAGGTCTGGCATTATCCAGGGGATCTCCAGATCACGGGCAATGAAATCAAATATGGTCATTATTTAGACCAGGATAGAATTTATAGTCTAATGTTTATCAAATAATTTTTAAATTATGAAGCGAAAAATTAGGGGAATGAAAGAATATACTAATATCTTGAGTGATAAAGAAATTAATCAAGACTTAGAAAATATTTATGAAGATGAGAATGGCGAAATGCCATCCATGTTCAGCCTCGAGCCTAAGAAGCGCAGTCGTCTGATGAGGTTTCTCATCTACCTAGGTGTTATTCTACTGCTTATAGTGATAGTAGCTTGGAGTGGTTTTTATCTTTTTAATCGTTATGCTCCAGAAAGTGTCCAGAAATTTTTGGGTGATGATGGTAAGGTCAAAATAGAGATCCAAGCGGCTAAGGATTTAGAGTCTGGTCAAGAGATCACTTATTTAATTAAATACAAAAATGACAAGAAAGTCGCTATTAATAATGTCCAGCTCAACGTTCGTTACCCTAGTGGTTTGCTGATCAGTGAGATTACACCTCAGCCAAGAGCTAAGGGTTCGGGCGAAAACTATTTAGCTCGAGAGGATGACTGGGATTTAGGTTCTCTGGACAAGGGCGGTGAAGGTGAAATTAAAATCGTTGGTAAATTGGTGGCTGAGATGGGGACTAACCAAAATTTGTGGGCAGTGTTGTATTATGAACCAGCCAATTTTACTTCTAAATTTCAGGCCGAAGCATCGTTTAGCACAGAAATTAAATCAGTACCGGTGGCCGTAACAATTACTGGCCCAGAAAATTTGCCGCCCAGCCAATTAGTTGAACTTATTCTAGCCTATGCCAACAAAAGCGATGGCGATCTCAAAGATGTGATGATTGAAGTGATTTATCCAGAGAAGTTTAATTTGGAGTCGGTTGAACCGGCTGCTAATCAAGGCAATAACACCTGGCAGTTTGCTGATTTTAACAAAGATCAGCAAGGCGAAATTAAAATTTTGGGTAAATTTGCCGCCTCGGTTATGGGCTCGCAGGAATTTATTGTCAAAACTTTGCTCAAAGATAATGAGCCAGATTATTATTTGTTGGAAGAACAGTCGTGGAAGGTGGAGGTTGTTAAGGGAGACTTGGTTAGTGAGCTTAAGATTAATAGTTCACCTAGTGATGGTTCGATCGGTTTTGGCGATACTCTAAACTACACTTTGACTTTTGAAAACGACGGTAGCCAAACCATTAAAGACTTGACCGTATCGGTATTTTTTACGCCGACCGCTACTTTTATTGACTGGTCGACTCTTAATGACCGCTACGAAGGTACGTTGGATGAGTTTGAAGCCGGTAAACTAATCACCTGGACTAAGGATGAGGTGCCCAATCTTGATGAACTTAAGCCAGGTGACAAGGGAGTGATTGATTTTTCAGTCAAAATAGTTAGTAACGCTGGTAATCTATCTGGCGATCTAAGCCTGCAGAGTATCGCCTCAACTAAATTGGGTGAGGTTGGTGGTAAGGAGGCTAATGTCGAGAACAAAAGCAACAAAATTATTACTAAAGTTAATTCTAATTTAAGCCTGGACGCTTATGCTCGTTATTTTGATGATTCGGCGGATGCAATTGGTGCTGGTCCATTACCACCGCGAGTTGATCAGGCCACTACTTACGTGATTAATTGGGTGTTGTCTAACTCAGTCCATGAAGTTCAGGACATTGTGGTTTCGACTGTCTTGCCGGAAAAGGTTAGCTGGGTTGGCAAGAAAGACATCTCGGTTGGCGATTTAGAATATCAGCCGGAGGATCATAAAGTGGTTTGGACGATTAATCGTATTCCGACCGCACCCAGTCTGGACGTTCGGGTGAGTTTTAGAGTGAGTATCAAGCCGGTAGCTAGTGACCTAGGCAAGGTGCTAGTTTTGACTGGTAACAATAGTATAGCTGCTCTGGATAAAGATACGGGCGTGGCTCTAAATAAAACTTTGGGATCGATCACCACTGATTTGGCT